>ENA-OPMP01000324-OPMP01000324.1-human-gut-metagenome-genome-assembly--contig:-NODE-324-length-24546-cov-2.454453_pt1 | contig 24546 bp, 18 predicted proteins | sample MGYA00241527_ERZ501751 | MGnify/ENA primary metagenome ERZ501751 (study PRJEB25962, sample SAMEA2042647) | human gut metagenome | biome: human gut; feature: human-associated habitat; material: faeces... | reverse complement strand
AATCGCCGGTAAAATCAACGCTGTCACAGCGTCCATACCAGGGTTCCACACATACAAACGGAACATCCGGACCTGCCGGTGACCAGATTCCAAACAGTGGTGCATCCATCGTAACGGTCAGATACGGATTTCCCTCCATATCACAGAGAGAGACTTCGTGCACATTCTGGTTTTCGATAACAAGTGCATCCGCATCAAACAGATGATCCGTGACCGTAAGATAACTGTCTTTCAGTTCATAATCCACCGTACCATTTCCGACCAGACCATCTACAATTGTTGTACTTGTGAGCGGGCCTGCCACATCAAAACGGATTTTACAATTCTTTGGACGGTTGAATGCCGGATGTCCGCCAATCGAAAACGGAAGTTCCTCTTCCGAAGGATTTTCCACCTGCCAGAGCACTTCCAGCTTATTTCCCTCTATGTGATATCCAATGCGAAGAGTAAATGCATAGGGATATTTTTCCATAGTTTCCTCATTTGACTGTAATACAAACCAGAGCGTATCCTCCGTCTTGGAATCCAGTGTAAAATCCATATCACGGGCAAATCCATGCTGCCCCATCGTGTAGGTCTGTCCCTTGGTGCGAAACTGTTTTTCTTTTACTGCCCCGACAAATGGAAACAGTACCGGAGAAGTACGCCCCCAGAATTTTGGATCTGCTTTCCACATGTACTCTTTTCCTGTATTTTTACGGACCAGGGATTTTAATTCTGCCCCATGTTCCTCCACTTCGATTGCAATGAGTTCATTCTCAAGCTTATGTCTTGCCATATGTTTTCTCTCCTCTGATTCTATAGATTACGCGTTACCGCTTCGCTTTTTCTTTTCTGCAAACGTCCCCTTAACTGCCGATTCCGAACCACGCAGTGAACCAGCCATTTAAATGAGAAGTTTTCTCACCATCTCAGCATCAAAAGTAACAGATTTCAGATGATCCACCTCAATCTGATACAGCGCATTTGCTGCAATATGCTCTGCCGCCTGCTCCAGATCACGGATACCACTTGTATTCGAATACAGATCCACAATCGTATTCAATGCATCGTCTGTAATGATGCACTCCTCCTCCCGCAGGCTCATACGTTTTAATACCTTTGGCAGCGCAAATTTAGAGAAGATAATCTTCTTTTCCTCAAACGTATAATCCGGGATATCAATTACCGCAAAACGGGACAGAATCGGTGCGCTGATCTGCTCCTTGTCGTTTGCTGTGGCAATCGGATAAACACCAGATGTCGGGATCATACACTCGATATAGTTATCTGTAAATCCCAGATTATCCAGAAGTGTCAGTAAGACATCTGCCGGATTTCCGTTTCCTTTTCCAGAAGCTGCCTTATCCAGCTCATTGATAATAAATACCAGGCTTGACTCTCCTGCCATGGCAAATGCATCCATGATGATCCCCGGCTTTGCGTTAGCATAAATTCTCGAACTTCCGGTCAGCTGCTCCGGATCATTGATGGAACTCATATCAAGAGTTGTCCACGGAAGTTTCAAAATACGGGCAACTGCATAGGCAATCTGCGATTTTCCAGTTCCTGCCGGTCCCACCAGAAGCAGTCCGTATGCCGGAAGCGTATGTGTGCGGTTGATCTGAATGATCGTCTCAATGATTCTCTGCTTTACACGCTCCATGCCATACAGTTCCTCATCTAAAATCCGACGGGCTTCCTTGGGATCAATGGCCTCAAAATAATTGTTTTTCCACTGGATATTCATCATGATGGAAAGTGCACGCTGTGCATGACGCCGCTCTTCCGGAGACACTTCATTGGAACGTGCCACTGCTAAATTCCGGCGTGCCCACAACCGGATGTTATCCGGCATGGTCCGTCCTGCGCAGGTCATAAAATCGGTGATGCTCTGAATACTGGTGAGCTTCATATCATCGCCGTCTTCCTCCTGCTCCTCATCCACCGCTTCCTCACTCGGTGCACTGCTGGCAAACAGACGCTCCATCATAAACTGTAAAAAGCCATCTTCCGCGGAAAGCTTTTTTCCACCGCCAAAGGCAATTTCACGGATCTTATACACGGCATATCCATCCGGTGTGTTCTCTCCAGACAGCCGGACATTAATGTGGTTTTCCCCCAGCCAGCGAAGCAGATTGACAAAACGGGCATCCACCCGCAAAATATCCGCACATACAGTTCCGTCTTCCTGGGTAAACTCAAATGCTGTGCGCTTTGTCTGGTTCGTGAACACTCCGCAGGAATGATATTTCCACTGCTTTGCCGTATTATCTAAAACCAGAATCGGATATTTTGCACTTGCAGTGTTTTCATTCGACTGAAATGTTGTATAGGTACACTCACAGGCTTTCTTTTCTTCCGTTGTATTGCTGAAATCAAATACAGGCATATCTATCTCCCTTCTACATGATTTAAGGGTCAAAAACAGTTTTGACCCTTATCATGCATAAACAATTCTGTTATTTTCTACGAAAGCAGTGCTTTATCACTTGCAAATTCCTCACCGCTTACTTTTTCAAACTGATGCAGCAGATCTCCGACCGTAAGTTTCTTTTTGTCTTCACCTGCGATATTTAAAATAACTTTTCCTTCATGCATCATAATCAGACGGTTTCCATGGGCAATCGCATCCTTCATATTGTGTGTTACCATCATGGCCGTCAGATGATTCTCTGAAATGATCTGATCCGAAATCTCAAGTACCTTTGCGGCAGTCTTTGGATCCAGCGCAGCCGTATGCTCATCGAGAAGCAGAAGCTTCGGTTTCTGGATGGAAGCCATCAGAAGCGTGATTGCCTGACGCTGTCCACCGGATAACAGACCGACTTTTGATGTCAGGCGATCTTCCAGTCCAAGATGCAGGGTGGAAAGCATTTGGCGGTATTTCTCGCGTTCCGCTTTGGTAATTCCCCATCGCAATCCCCTGGATTTTCCACGTCTTGCTGCAATTGCCATATTTTCCTCAATGGACATTGTGGTAGCCGTACCGGTCATCGGGTCCTGGAACACACGTCCCAGATATTGTGCCCTGCGATGCTCGGATAACTTTGTCACATCCTCGCCGCCGATATAGATTTTTCCGGAATCTACCGGCCATACACCGGCTACGGCATTCAGTGTTGTCGATTTTCCTGCACCGTTTCCACCGATCACTGTGACAAATTCGCCTTCCTCAAGTGTCAGGTTGACACCGTCCAGAGCCACTTTTTCATTTATCGTACCCGGATTGAATACTTTCCGGATATTTTCAATTTTTAACATCTCACTCATCGGTTACAGCCCCCTTGTTGCTTTTTTCTTATTCTTCAGATATGGAATCGCAAGGAAAATTGCTACCACGATTGCTGAGAACAGTTTCAGATCATCCGATGGGAATTTCAGCCACAAAATGATGCTCAGCACAAGGTAGTAAATGATCGCTCCAACGATCACGGAAAACAGCGTATATGCAAATGCCAGTTTCTTTCCTGCACACAGTTTTCCAAACAGTACATCTCCGATAATAACGGCAGCCAGACCGATAACGATTGCGCCTCGTCCCATATTGACATCCGCTGCACCCTGATACTGTGCATAAAGTGCACCGGACAGACCAACGAGTCCGTTGGAAATCATCAGTGCCAGTACCTTACAGAAGCTGGTATTGATTCCCTGTGCACGCGCCATCTGCGGGTTACATCCGGTTGCCCGGATGGCATGCCCCTGCTCGGTTCCGAAATACCAGTAAAGAATCGCCACGATCACTACCCCAAACAGGATACAGGTGGTAAATACTTTAATTTTTGCTGCTGTATCACCGGATACATAACGAAGCGATACCGCAAGGGAATATTTATCCACACTGATCGCCTGATTGGACTGTCCCATAATATTCAGATTGATGGAGTACAGTGCAATCTGCGTTAAAATTCCGGCAAGAATTGGAGGAATTCCCAGTTTGGTGTGCAGAAGACCTGTGACCATTCCCGCAAGCATTCCTGCAGCAAATGCAAAAATAAGGGAAACCCACGGATTCATATCACTGCGGATCAGCATAACCGCCACAGCTCCGCCGGTTGCAAAAGAACCGTCCACCGACAGATCCGCAAAATCCAGAAGTTTGTATGTAATATATACTCCCAATGCCAGAAGTCCCCAGATCAGACCCTGTGCAATGGAGCCCGGCAGCGCACGAAACAGCGCCAGCGGACTTAAGGAAGCAAAATAAGCAGATATTAACACGATACCCATCCCCCTTAATTATTCAGCCTCGATAGCCTTGTAATCATCCGGAACTTTAACCCCAAGCTGATCACAGATATCTTTGTTGTATTCTTTGGTTACGTTTGGTGCAGTCTCAATCTTCATGGTTGTAATGTCCGCACCGTTTACTAAAATGTCATATGCCATTTCACCGGCCTTTTTTCCGATGTCATAATAACTGATGGAAAGCGTTGCCACTCCGCATCCTTTACAGATACCTTCCTCTCCGGCAATAATCGGAGTTCCTGCCGGAAGTGCGATATTGTTGATTGCTTCTGTGTTCTGTGCCATGGTATTGTCTGTCGGAACGTAAATGACATCTGCATACTCGGTTGCACTCTGTACCACAGAACCGATATCATTGGAATCGGAAGCGGTAAACTCTTTGTAGCTGATACCGTCCTCATCCAGGTATTTTTCAAACTCGGTTGCCTGATATTTGGAGTTTGCCTCTGCAGAGCAGTAAAGTATTGCGACATGCTTTGCATCCGGATAGAGCTCTACGAGCATATCCTCCTGCTGATCAAGCGGAGCCAGATCGGATGTTCCGGAGATATTTCTTCCGGTTGTGCCACTCCAGTCATCAATCTCCAAAGCCGTTGCATAATCGGTAACGGAAGTTCCCAGAATCGGAATATCGGTTGTCGCTGCTGCACATGCCTGTAAAGCAGTCGTTGCATTTGCAAGAATCAGATCCACATTGGAAGATACGAAATTATTTGCAATTGTAGAAGCATTTGCCTGCTCGTTCTGTGCATTCTGGAGATCAAATTTTACATTGTCTCCCAGCTTTTCCTTTAAGACATCCTCAAATCCCTGTGTTGCCTGATCCAGTGCCGGATGCTCCAGCTGCTGGCAGATTCCGATGTTATATACTTTACCGGATGCACCTGCACTCTGTGTCCCGTCTTTTGCTGCATCTGCGGAATTTCCACAGGCGCCCAGGGATACCATCATGGCTGCTGCCACAGCAACCGACATTGCCTTGTTTAATTTTTTCATAGTTGTTCCTCCATTTATATTTTATATAGTCAGATAGACTTTAAGCCGCTTCCCGTCCTACTGGAAAGCGGCTCGTCCACTGCGTAATTACAGGAAAATATATTTGCAGATAAAAAGTACTGCAAGGATATACATCAGTGGAGTAATCTTCTTACGCTTGCCACAGATCAGATTGATCAGTACAAAAGAGATTACACCAATGGCAATACCCTCTGCGATACTGTACATCAAAGGCATCGCAATGAGGCACAGGTATGCAGGAACTGCATCTGTCAGATCCTCGAAATCAACCTTTACAATTGCGGATACCATCAGGAATCCGACAAAGATCAGTGCCGGAGCTGTTGCAAAGCCCGGAATTGCCGTAAAGATCGGTGCAAAGAAAATTGCAAGCAGGAATAATAATCCTGTAACGATGGATGCAAGACCGGTTCTGGCACCTGCCCCGACACCTGCAGAACTCTCTACGAATGTTGTCGTTGTAGAGGTACCAAGGATCGCACCAGCAGAAGTAGCAATGGCATCTGCCATCAGTGCCTGCTTTACGTTCGGAAGTTTTCCATCTTCATCTAACATGCCAGCCTTATCCGATACACCGATCAGTGTTCCGATCGTATCAAACATATCTACAAACAGGAAAGACAACATGACTACGATGAAGTTCATAATTCCGACTCCATGGAAATCTGCTGTAAAACACTGTCCGAAAGTCTCCCCGATTTTTGAAAAATCAGTCATGGCAAATGTCGGATACAGAGAATAAAATCCAGCGTCTGCATCGATACGGTAAACACCCGCTGCCTGACAGATCATTCCAAGAATCCAGGTAGCCAGAATACCGATCAGAATAGATCCCTTGACTTTTTTGATGTATAAAATTGCAGTAAGAAGCAGACCGATCAGTGCAAGTACTGCACAGATTCCTTCGGTATGCCAGTTATCTCTGAAATTTACATAAGATAACAATGTGGAATCGTTGTTTACAACGATATGTCCACCCTGCAATCCGATAAACGCGATAAACAGACCAATGCCGGCGCTCACACCTTTCTTTAATGTGGTCGGAATGGCATTGAAAATTGCCTCACGCACATTGGTAAGAGAAAGGATAATAAAGATAATACCTTCGAAGAATACTGCCATCAGGGCTACTTTCCAGGAATATCCCATATTTCCGCATACGGTAAATGCAAAGTATGCATTCAGTCCCATACCCGGTGCAAGTGCAAACGGATAATTTGCAAGGAGTGCCATTGCAAACGTACCGATAAAGGATGCCAGACAGGTTGCGATCAGCACTGCTGTCGGGTCCATTCCTGCCTGTGAAAGCAGGTTCGGGTTTACAGCCAGGATATACGCCATGGTCATAAACGTCGTAATACCGGCGATCACTTCTGTTTTCGCTGTGGTATTATTCTCTTTGAGCTTAAACATTTTCTCTAACATGTTCTCTCCTCCATATTTTATTGTTGTGTAAAAGCACCCTACTATTTTATCATAAAATAATTGAGAAATCCATTCAATTATTTATGTCTCCAGGTACTTCTTGAAAAGAGAACAAGCATCGGGAAAATTTCCAGTCTTCCGGCCAGCATGTCAAAAATCAGCACAAGTTTGGAAAACCAGGAATACACCGAAAAATTACAGGTAGGTCCCACCACATCAAATCCCGGTCCGATATTGTTAAAGCACGCAGCAACCGCAGACACATTTGTTGTCATGGACAGTCCATCAATAGAAATCAAAAGAAAACTTCCGACTAAAATCACACCGTAAGCCGCCAGATAGGTATTTGTATTATTTAATACATCCTCCCCGATCCGGTTTCCATTCATGCGCACAACTTCCACACGCTGCGGGCTTAAAATTCTGCGGATATTTCTGCGCAGGTTTTTCAGAATCAGAAGAAGCCTTCCCATCTTAAGCCCTCCTGCCGTACTGCCTGCACAGGCACCGACAAACATCAGGCACAGCAACAGTGCTTTCGAAAATCCGGGCCACAAATCAAAGTCCGTGCTTGCAAACCCGGTCGTCGTCATGATAGAGGAAACCTGAAATGCCGCATGGCGGATCGTCTCTTCCCAGGAGCCGTACAGTCCCCGGACATTGAACGTAATTAAAAGAATACTGACCACAAATATGATGATATACAGCCGCAGTTCCTGATCTTTGAGCACTTCCTTTACATGCCGGACTAAAAGCAGATAATAACAGCTGAAGTTGATTCCAAACAAAAACATGAAGACCGTACATACATTCTGTATATATGGGCTGTATCCCGCAATACTGTCATTCCGGATTCCGAATCCACCTGTGCCGGCCGTTCCAAAAGCGGTACATACGGCATCAAAAACCGGCATTTTTCCCAACAGGAGAAACAGGAAATTGATGAATGTCAGCACCATGTATATGACGTACAAAATTCTTGCTGTTGTACGCATTTTCGGCACCAGCTTGTTCACATTCGGTCCCGGACTCTCCGCACGCAGCAGATGCATGGTATACCCTTTGCCTCTCTCTCCGTTCGGAGAAAGTGCCAGAAGAAATACAAGTACCCCCATGCCACCCAGCCAGTGGCTGAAACTCCGCCAGTACATAATTCCGGGAGAAAGTGCTTCCACATCTCCCAGAATCGAAGAACCTGTGGTTGTAAATCCCGATACAATTTCAAACAGGGCATCGACAAAGTTTGGAATTTCCCTGGAAAAAACAAATGGCAGACACCCGAAAAAACTGATTGCAATCCAGCTTCCGGCTACACAGACCATCCCTTCCCTCGCAAAAAAACGACGGGTGGAATTTCTGCAAAAATAATACATTAAGGCACCGACTCCGGCAGTGATCAGAATGGACAGCCCAAACCCGTAAACTGCTGCCCGGCTTCCGGTATACAGACTGATTAAAAGTGCCGGAACCATAAACCCTGCTTCCACAATTAAGATCTGGGAAAGAAATTTTCCCATCATTTTATAATTCATAGCATCCTCATTCGAAAATATCATTCAGCTGCAAAAGTGTCATCCCGCCCTTTGCAACGATAATCACGGAATTTCCAGCCTCATACATGGAATCTCCGTTTGGAATCTCCGTTTTACTTCCATGGCTGATACATGCGATCAGTATATTGCGTTTCAGGCGGATATTACGCAATGGTTCCCCGATATGTTTTGTGTCGGCATCTACGACAAACTCCAATGCCTCTGCCTGTCCTTCTGCAATATTGTGCAGTGTCAGTGCTGCACCTGTTGTATTCTGCATGGCACGGACATAACGGACAATCGTATTGCAGCAGAGTTCTTTCGGGCAGATCACACTGCCAAGTCCCAGACTGTCCTGCATACTGTTATTTTCCATATGACCGACTTTCGTGATCACCTGTGGCACTCCACAGGTCTGCGCATACAGCGAAATAATCATATTCATTTCATCCATGCCGGTCATGGTTACAACGGCGTCACAATCATGGATGCCTTCACTTTCAAGCAGAAACTGACTGCTGGCATCCCCGTGTATGATACATACTTCCGGTGGAAGTTTGCCGGATAATTCTTCACAGCGCGCTTCATCCTGCTCAATCAGCAGCACACTGACACCTTCTTTTGCCAGCCAGGTCGACAGATAATAACCGATTCTTCCGCCACCGCAGATAATTACACGCTTTGCCTTGTGCGTGATAATGCCAAGATTGCGCAGAAGCTGTGTCAGCATCTCAGCAGTTGCCGTAATAAACAGATGATCCCCCTCCCGGAGAATAAAATGTCCGGATGGAATCTCCACAACCCCTCCACGGCTCACTGCGCAGACAAGCACCTTGCATTTGACAACATTTTCCAGATTCATCAGTGCCACATCGCAGAGTTTACTTCCTTTTTGAATCCGCAGCTCCACGATTTCCACACGGCTTTTTGCAAATGTTTCCCTCTGCAGGAAGCCCGGATAGCGAATCAGCCGTTCAATCTCGCGCGCCGCCTGTTTTTCCGGATTCACCATAAGCGAAAGGGAATAGACATCCCGCATGGTAAAAATCTGCTTGCCGTATTCGGGATTACGGATTCTTGCAATGGTGTGAATTCTCGGATTCAGACCATGGGCAGTCATACCACAGAGCAGATTGACTTCATCCGAACTGGTGGCTGCAATGAGCAGATCCGCCTTTTTCACATCCGCACTCTCCAACACGCGCATGGAGGCACAGTTTCCCTGTACCCCCATAACATCGTAACGCTCCACACTCGAATCCAGCACACGCTGGTTCGAATCGATCAAAGTCAGGTCATGTCCTGCCGCAGAAAGCTTCTGCGTCAGCGTGAGTCCGACCTTGCCATCACCGGCGATTATTATTTTCACAGATTTGTCCTCCGTTTATATTCTGTATTTAGACGTCCCACATTATAGCACATGGCATATAGAAATACAACCGAGGAGTTTTTGGTCTTTACTGCTTCTTATCCTCCTGATATTCCTCAAAACTGAGAATTACTTTAAACAGATCGCCGTCCATCTGCACCGCAAGATTTCCATGCATCAGCTCGGTCAGGCTTTTTGCGATAGAAAGCCCCAGTCCGTGTCCTTCCGTATTCCGGGAACTGTCTCCACGGACAAATCTTCCGAAAAGTTCCTCGCTGGTCATTTTCAGTCGATCCTTCGAAATATTGCGGAAGGTCATAATCACCATTCCATGAAATTTTTCCAGCGTAACATACACACGTGTTCCCGGCTGTGCATACTTACATATATTTCCCATCAGGTTGTCAATGATCCGCCACAAATGTCTGCCATCCACATAGATTTCAACGGGTGGTTGCGGACATTCTACAACCATCTCCAGCTGATTTGCCTCTGCCTTTTCTGAAAATTCCCCGACAATCTGTGTCAGAACGACCGTTGCATCGCATACTTCCGGATTCACCGGAAGATTTCCGGTAGATGCTTTGGATGCCTCCATCAGATCCTCGATCAGTTTTTTCAACCGGTTGGACTGCCGGTCGAGCACCTCAATGTACTCCCGCATTGTTTCACTCTCTGTCGGCTCCTTTTTGATCAGATCCACATAGTTGATAATGGAAGTAAGCGGTGTTTTAATATCATGGGAGACATTGGTGATCAGTTCGGTACGAAACCGCTCACTCTTCATTTTTTCTTCTACCGCCGCTGCAACTCCGGTCTGTACATTATTTAAATTTTCCGCATGTGTGCGCAGCTCATACATCATTTTTTCTGTATGGATCGGATGCGAATAATCACCTTTTGCAATCCGTTCCCCTCCGTCGAATATCTGTCGAAACTGCACCACAATCTTTAACAGTACGCCGTATTCCACAACTTTCCAGAGGAGATAGACCATGATAATTCCGCCATCCGCTCCGGCACACAGTAAAAGAAATGCTTCTATGAGGAAGACCACAAGAAATACAGCTGTGACTTTTACCGTCATAGACAGATTGGCCAAAAGCGCCAGTCTGATTTCATGCAGTTCTCTTTTTATCCGGCGAAACGGGTTTAAAAGCAGACGCAACAGCGTATAATGCCAGAATTTTCCTGCACGGATTCTTACAATGATACTGATCACATATTCATACACAATCAGCTCTGCCAATGCAAATGCAATTGCAAAAAATGAAATACAGAATACGATTCCTGCATTTTGCATAAGCAGATCTCCCATATAAAGGCATACCATACCGCAGCCCAAAAACGCAAGTCCTGAGATTCCTGTATAAATACCAAATGGTATACGGTCAATCCTTCGAATCTGTACCGTATCAGAACCACGTTTCCATCCTGCCGATGCAAATAGAATGCCAAGAGAAAACACCCACACAAGAACACTCAAAAGCAACCACAATCCCGAAATTTCCCGCACCTGTACCACAACGCCTGCAAGTGTGTGTGCTTTCTGGAAAAACTGTGTTTTCCCGGAATCAATCACAATATGGGTTTCACCTCCGACTTCCGGTGAAAACAAAGAGGATACCGTAGCAGTGCTTCCCTTCAGGGAATCCGCTACCGTAAGATAAAGCGTATATTCCGTTGCTTCTTTCTCCTGATGTGGATTATAATAAATACGACCCTGTTGATCTTCGTATGCAAATGAAAAATCCTGCCACTGGAATACCTTTGCTTTCGCATAGGTATCCGCAATGGATTCCTGCCGGATCGGGTAAATCCCATCCTTTTTTGACCATAAGTAACCTGCCTCTAACCCATCAAAATCAAACCGCAGCTCGGATGATTTTAAATACGGTTCGAGCTTACCTTTTTTCAGCTGTTCTCCATTTTCCGCGCAATATCTGCCACCATCGTCCGATTCCCGGTAAGTATATTCCACATACGGTTCAAGATCCGACTCCTCTGGAACCGCGTAAAAAGAAAAGGAATTGATCCGAAACAGGGTATCGCCCGCATAACAATAAATCACACCATTATCATAGATAAAATGATCCACCTGCGTATAATGCTTGACTTTTTGCATGTACTGTCCCCTGTTTCTTCCAAGCAGCATATCCCAGAAAGAACGATCATTGGTATGAAACTCATTTTCATCTGTAAATTTCAGCCAGGCAAGTGCGTTTTCCTTATTTAAAGAGGTACCCGTGTAATTTCCACAGACAAGTTCGGTTTCTTTTTCATTCGGCTTGTTTTTTACAAGTGAATAAACGATATTTCCGTCATCAAATTTTTTCAGGGCATCTGCTTCGTCCTGTTCTTTTGAAATGCCGGTAACCGCATCCCCCATCCAGTACGCATAGCTTCTAAGCAGCTCCGTATCCAGTATTTTTTCAATGTCTTTCTGTGAGCCCTGCCAATCACTGTTCATGCCTAATGTAACTGTCACCACACTGGTCACGGCCACAAAAAATCCGCTTACAATCGCAAGTACCATAGCCAGTAATCTGATGCCCTGCGATGATTTCCAGTTTTTGGAAACATGTTCCGGCTTTTGGGATTTTTTATCCTTTTTCTCATTCATTTTCTACATCCTCCATCTTGTATCCCCGTCCCCACACGACTTTTAAATAGCGTGGCTCCGCAGGATTATATTCGAGTTTTTCCCGAAGGTGCCGGATATGTACTGCTACCGTGTTTTCGACGCCGCACGGGCTGCCCTTCCACACGGCCTCATAAATCTGTTTCGGTGAATATACTTCCCCCGGATGTTCCATCAGAAGTTTTAAAATATCGTACTCTGTTCTGGTCAGATTCACAGGTTCTCCGTCCAGAGTGACTTCCTTTAATTTATCATCCAGCTCGATGCCGCCGGCAGACAGTTTTGTCCTCACCTTCTGTCCGCTTCCAAGCAGCATATACCGCCGGATCTGGGATTTCACTCTCGCCTGCAGTTCCACTGGATTGAATGGTTTCGTCACATAATCGTCCGCGCCCACGGTAAGTCCGAGTACCTTATCGGTATCCTCACTTTTGGCCGTCAGTAAGATCACCGGAACATTGGAAATTTCACGGATTTTGCACATCGCTTCTATCCCGTCCATTTCCGGCATCATAATATCCATCAGAACCAGCTGGATATCCTCCCGGTTTATAATTTTTAAGGCTTCCTTTCCGTTATAAGCCGAAAACACCTGGTATCCTTCACTTTTTAAATAAATCTGCAAAGCAGAAACAATATCCTTTTCATCGTCACAAACTAAAACATTATACATAAAAAAACCGCCACCTCGTATTCATGATTAATCATAGATACATTGTAGCGGTTTTTTTCTTAATTTCCAATGGGGCAAACCTTTAAGGTTTGCTTAAAATCAGGAATTATTCTTATTTTGATATCTTTTCTTCTTTTAGCCATGCATCAACGCTCTCATACAGACGCTGCATTCCATCTTCAACAACCAGCTTGGAGGTTGCCACATTCACGCGCAAAAATCCTTCGCCTCCCCTGCCATACTGATTGCCTCCGCTGACATACAGACCGCTGGTTTTGCGGATAAATTTTACAAACTGCCGGCCACTCTCCGTGATTTTGCGGCAGTCCAGCCACATGAGGTAAGTAGCATCTCCTGCAACCGGATGGATGAGTGGAATTTTCTCCTGCAGAAATTCCGTCACATACTGCTTGTTCTTTTCCACATATTCCCGCAGTTCATCAAGCCATTCTTCCCCATATTGGAAAGCGGCAATCGTTGCCTGAATTGCAAAAGCGTTCGGTTCTGCTACTTCGTCGGTGTTGAGCTGTCTCCACATTCTGTGATGCAGAATCGAGTTTTCTGCATAGACGGCAGCCGTCTGCAGCCCTGCCAGATTAAATGTCTTCGTCGGCGCAATGCAGGTAACACTAATGTCCCTGCAGGTATCATCCACAGAGGCAAACGGAATGTATTCTGTACCGGGTTTTGTCAGATCACAGTGAATTTCATCCGAGACAACAATGACATCATACTGCTTACATAATGCCCCGATCCGCGCCAGCGTCTCACGATCCCAGATGTTTCCTGCCGGATTCTGCGGATTACACAAAATCATAAGCGTCGTCTGCGGATCTGCCAGCTGCTGTTCAAGTTTTTCCCAGTCTACACGATATTCTTTTCCATCATAAAGCAGTTCATTTTCCACGACATTTCTTCCGTTATTACGAATGGAATTGAAGAAATTATTATAGACAGGTGTCTGAATCAGCACATTTTCTGCCGGAGTCGTCAGTTTTCGGACAGCAGAAGAAAGTGCAGGGATTACTCCCGTTGTAAAGATCAGCTTCTTTGGGTCCATCCGAAAATGATGACGCTTTTCCCACCAGTTTACATAGCTGTCCGCCCATTCGTCCGGGATGACAGAATATCCATATACCCCGTGCGCCACGCGCTGTACCAGTGCCTCCTGCACTTCCGGCACCGTCTCAAAATCCATATCCGCCACCCACATCGGGAGCTCTTTGCGATCCACATCCCACTTGAGGGAATTTGTGCCTCTGCGGTTTGGTATTTTATCAAAATTATATTTCATAATCATCAGGTCTCCTTTTTCTGTCTCTCTATAATGCCTTATCATACCACTTCTGCATCATTTCTTCAATCATTGCAGTACCATCAGAAACGGAAAAAGAAGGGAAAAAATACCTCTTTTTCCGGTATTTTTTCCCTTCTTTTGTAAACAATCACCGGGCTGCAGCAGTCTGTTTTCAGCCTTCGGTCTTTGTTGTGTTCTCTTTGGACTTATAATAATCCTCAAACTTCTGATTTGCAGCATCCAGTGTCTTCTGGCAGATGTCCGGAAGGTCTTTGCCCCATGCACCGGTTGCCTGCTTGAATCCCTTCTGCATGGCAGTCTGCATCTTCTTCATCTTTTCCACATCATCTCCGGCAAGGGCACTTGCAAAATCAAATAATCTCTCTGATGTCTGCTTTACTCCGTAATAGCCATCTTCGGAGATATCCTTCTGCGCCTGTGCCTTTGTTGCTGCATCAACCGTGAAATCCCCTTTTGCAAGAAACTTCCATATATCATCGCTGTTTGTTCCGTTTGCAACAGAAGAAGTAGCTGCCTGACCGGTCATCATTTTCTGCACGATGCTGATCAGCTGCTGCTGTCTGGACTGTGTATCCGCTTTCATCTGCTGTACGAGTGCTGCACGATCCTCAGCGCTCATCTTATTAATCGAATAGGTTGCTTTCTTATTGTCCTTGCTGCTGTCTGATTTATCATAGACTACACCGCTCTCATTTTTTTCTTCCGTCTTTGCCGTGGAGTCCTTCTTTGCAGCCGTCTCATTTTTGGTCACCGCATCGTTTTTATAGGATGCGTATACCTCTGTCTGCGTGTTTAACAAACCTGTTGTGTTTACACCCATACTCTCATCCTCCTTGAATTCTACCGGTCAATTCCATTTGTTTCCGGTTAAACTATGTTGGTATCTACTATAGATATCGGTTCTTTTCACAGAATCTTTATAGTTTGCTTTATTTTTGTTTCACAGTGACACGATAGGTCTTTCCAACGGCAGATTTTGTTCTGGCCTTCACCATCACATAGAGTTTCTGCCCCTTTGCAGCTTTTACGGTAAACTTCTGTCCGGTCTGTGCATAATCTTCCTGTTTGACCAGCTTCTTTTTCTGATTATATACACACACATTCCAGTATCCGCTGTCAGGAAGGCTTACCTGTATGGTCACCTTTCCCTTCTTTGCAGCCTTATATACAAAATAATCTTTATCCTTTACCGCATAATTATTCGCACTACAGGTCTTATTCTTTTTTACAGTTGTAGCTGTGGCAAAAGAATCATTGGATTCCTGTTCCCAGTTATCAGCCTTGTACTGATTGACTGTCACCGTGTATTCGTGTCCGCACGCATAATCATTGATATTCCGTTCTACCTTCAGGTAAATCTCTTTGCCTTTCCGGAAACCGAGCTTTGCAGTGGAAATCTGCAGATCATCCTCTGTTTCCACGGTCTGAAGCAGCTTCTTTTTCTCATCATATACGGAAAGTTTCCAGTACTGATTGTTTCCACCGTCCGCATTTGTAAATTTGAAATTGAAATATCCACTACCCGTAGCAACGTAGCGGTAGTAATCCACATCTTTTTTGCTGTTGATACTTCCATGCAGTGTCTTTCCGGCGGTAAGATCCGTGGCAAGTGCCATGGTATCGTTGGATTCCTTTTCCCAGCCTTCCGTTGCATAGTAATTGGAACGGATCCTGTACTGGTTTCCAACGCCGTAGCAGGTAACTTTCACATACACTTTTGCTCCCACCGGGAGGACATATTTACCGGAGGATACGGTTCTTGTATTGGTATCCTTCTGCAGTTCATTCATATTTTCATCATACAGATACAGATTCCAGAGTGCGGAAGATCCCTCCCCCTGAAAATCATATGTGAAATATCCGTTTTCCGGAATGGTATACTCATACCAGTCCACATCCAAAGCTTTGTAAGAACTTCCATTGATCCAGGTGCCGTTCTGCAGGCTTGTCGCTGCCACCTGCGTATCGTTGTCTTCCTGTTCCCACTGTGCACTCTCCGTTGTTTTCACCTGAAGGGAATACTGATAATCCTGTGTCAGCTGATAATCTAAAATGGTAATATCCGTAGATTTCACACGCTCAACTTTGATATATACGCTTTTGCCCGGTCTGAGGTTATAAATTCTTGATGTATAATTGGATGCCAGAGGTTTTGTTTCCAGTTCCTGATTTCCATTGTCCGCATCATATACGGAAAAATTCCACTTTCCTTTTCCGCTTGTCTGTGCAAGATTTACAGTAAAATATCCGGCTTTTTCCGCAGTATACTTATAAAAGTGAACATTATTGGAAGTAGACAGCGTATCATACACCACCGTATCTGACTTCAGCACCTCTGCTTTGGTATAGCTGCTGTATGTGCCGGTCGGTGTCTGATTGGTGGAAATAGATACATTGTCCGCTTTTACCGCCACCGGTGCCGCTGTAAAAACACAGCAGCATGCCAGCAGCAATGCCAGACCTCTTTTTTTCATGTTATGATTCATACGCATATTCCCTCTTTTACAGAGCTTTGATACGCTCCAGTGCCTTTACGGTGTTTTCATAATTTCCAAATGCAGTCAGTCGGAAATATCCTTCTCCGCTCGGTCCGAAACCGGATCCCGGAGTACCAACAACATTTGCATTCTCCAGCAGATAATCAAAGAACTCCCAGGAAGTCATCTGATCCGGAGTCTTTAACCAGATGTATGGTGCATTTACACCACCAAATACGGTATATCCGGCATCCTTTAATCCTTCCTTAATTGTCTTTGCATTCTTCATATAGTAAGCAACCTGCTCCTTTAACTGTGCTTTTCCTTCCTCAGAATATACAGCCTCACCGGCACGCTGCACAATGTACGGAGCACCGTTGAATTTGGTTCCGTGACGTCTTGCCCACATGTCGTGCAAAGAAACTTCCCCGCACTTTAAATCCTTCGGAACTACGGTATATCCAAGACGAACACCGGTAAATCCTGCATTCTTTGAGAAACTGTGCAGCTCAATGGCGCAGGTTCTTGCACCCTTGCACTCATAAATGGAATGTGCCACATTGTCCTCACTGATATAAGCTTCATAAGCGGCATCATAAATGATTACGGCGCCAACTTTATTGGCATAGTCCACCCATTCCTGCAACTGATCCTTTGTAAGCGTTGTTCCGGTCGGGTTATTCGGCAGACACAGATAGATTATGTCCGGTGTCTTCTTAGGAAACTCCGGTACGAAATGATTTTCTGCTGTACATGGCATGTAAATGACATCGCTCCATGTGCCGGTCTCCTTGTCGTAAGTACCGGTTCTTCCAGCCATAACGTTGGAATCCACATAAACCGGGTATACCGGATCACAGACCGCAATCTTGTTATCCTGTCCGAAAATCTCCTGAATATTTCCGGAATCGCTCTTTGCTCCGTCAGACACAAAAATTTCATCTGCTGCAACCTCACAGCCTCTTGCTGCATAATCATTCTCTGCGATTGCCTTGCGCAAAAATTCATATCCCAGATCCGGTGCATAGCCGTGGAATGTCTCGGCATGTCCCATCTCATCTACCGCTTTATGCATAGCCTCAATGATTGCAGGAGCCAGTGGCTGTGTAACATCACCGATTCCCAGACGGATAATGTTCTTGTCCGGATTTGCCTCCTGATATGCATTTACTTTTTTTGCAATTGTGCTGAATAAATAGCTGCCCGGCAGCTTCTGATAATTCTCATTTACATGAAACATAATTTCGTTCTCCTTCTCTAATTTTCCATCAGTATCACTTTAACATTTTCTTCTTTTAATGTAAAGACCAGCCAAAAAAGCCAGATAAGATCCTTACCCTTCCTGCAGAAGACTTAAGATCATCTGTGCCACCTCGACCAGGCCGGTTCCGTTGTCCATACTTCTTTTCTGAATATATTTATGTGCTTCCTCTTCCGTAAAAGAGTTTCGTGCCATAAGGAGTTCCTTTGCCTTGCGAATGATCTGCTGATCCTCCTGCGAACGGTGTTTCGGCTGCTGCCGCATTCTCCTTCTGCGCCTCTGGATATCTCCCTCCATCATTTCAATTGTCTGCAACAGTTCATGCACTTTCATCGGCATGGAAAGACAGACCAGATTGCTTACCTCTCTCTCCTGAATGGAAGACGGAGAAGCGATCAGAAGCATCTGAAACTCCGGTGGCAGATAATCGTGAATTTCCATATACATCATATCCATAAACCGGCATCCGCAGATCAGTATTCCACACTCCAGATTGTTTACGCTTGCCAGTGCCTGCGCACCGGTAGTACAGACTGCCTGCACGGAATACCCGCTCTGTGTCAATATTTTTTTTATGCCCACTGCCACTTCCGGTTTCGAAAAGGCAATTACAATGTTACTCACGATCCGATCTCCCGTTAAATCTTATACAGATACTCTTCGATCTCCCAGCCGGTTACCTGTGTACGGTACTGCATCCATTCTGCCTCTTTTGCCTCGATCAGTTTGCTGCTGATATGTTCTCCAAGCACTTCTTTTATAAAAGCATCTTTCTGCAATTCACAGATGGCCGCATGAAGATCGGCCGGAAGCGACTCGATTCCTCTGCTTGCTTTTTCTTCCTCCTTCAGTTCATAGACATTTTCCGGCACTTCTTCCGGTGGCTCAATTTTATTTCTGATACCGTCAATTCCGGCTGCAAGACATACCGCAAGGGCCAGATACGGATTGGCTGCCGGGTCCGGGCTGCGCAGTTCCACACGGGTTTCCTCTCCCCGGGAAGCAGGAATACGGATGAGCGGGCTGCGGTTTGTCGCAGACCATGCAATATAACATGGTGCCTCATATCCAGGTACCAGCCGCTTATAGGAATTTACCAGCGGATTCATGATAAGAGTCACACCTTTCATGTGCTTCATGATACCGCCAATAAAATAATAGGCTTCTTTACTCAGGCCCATTTTTCCATCCGGATCGCGGAAAATATTATGTCCGTCTTTGGACAGGGACATATTGATATGCATTCCGGAACCATTAATCCCGTATTTCGGCTTCGGCATAAAGCTTGCAAACAGACCGTGCCGCTTGGCAATTGTCTTAACCGCCAGTTTGAATGTCATGATATTATCTGCCGTCTGCAGTGCCTCATCATACTTAAAGTCAATCTCATGCTGTGCGGGTGCTACCTCATGGTGGGAAGCTTCGATCTCATACCCCATATCTTCAAGTGTCAGCACCATATCACGTCTGGCATTTTCTCCCAGGTCTACCGGACCGAGATCAAAATATCCGGCTTTTTCGTGGGAAAGTGTTGTCGGCTGGCCATTCTCATCCTGATGAAACAGGAAAAACTCACACTCCGGTCCCACATTAAATGTATATCCAAGTTTTTTTGCTTCCTCAATCTGACGTTTTAAGATATAACGGGAGTCCCCCGTAAACGGTGTTTTGTCTGCACAGTAAATATCACAGATAATACGTGCTACTTTTCCCTGCTGCGGGCGCCATGGGAAAATGGTAAATGTGTCCAGATCCGGATACAGATACATGTCTGACTCCTCAATCCGTACAAATCCCTCAATGGAAGAACCGTCAAACATACACTTGTTATTCAATGCTTTCTCCAGCTGACTGGATGTAATTGCTACATTCTTTAATGTTCCGAAAATATCCGTAAACTGCAGACGGATGAATTCCACATCCTCTTCTTCCACAATTCTGAAAATATCTTCCTTGGTATATCTGCTCATATACTTTTCTCCTTTTCTGCGTTACATTTGCTGATATATGTTAATACCTGTTCATAAGACATCGGACCGCCAAACAGATCCAGCGCACTTCCAATGGTGACGTTCAGCCGGTTTCTTCCAAGCTGTGAAATTTCTTCCAGATCTTTAAAACTGTGAACGCCTCCGGCATAGGTGATCGGAATTTTTCCCCAGTCTCCCAGAAACTGTGCCAGGGGTTTTTCAATTCCACCGGATTTTCCTTCCACATCCACGGCATGCACCAGAAACTCGCTGCACCGGGAACTCAGTTTTTCCAGAAGTTCATTCGTCACACGCTCTGTGGTAAATTTCTGCCACCGGTCGGTTACAATATAATAGCCCGGTTCTTCTGCATCTGCCCGGTATCTGCACGACAGATCAAGTACCAGGTGTTCCTTTCCCACGGCCTGTTCCAGCCGGTTCAGACAATCATAGTCAATCCGTCCGTCCCGGAAAACAAACGAAGTCACAATCACTGCAGATGCGCCAGCTTCCAGAAATTCGGACGCATTGGCATCGGTAATTCCTCCGCCGACCTGCAATCCCCCCGGATAGGCACGCAGAGCCGCCAGCGCCTGATTTTTGGTTTCCTCATAATAAGGGCTGTCTTTTGCATTCAGTAAAATGATATGTCCGCCGCAGATCCCCCGGCTCTGATACATCCGTGCATAAAACGGTGCATCCTGCCCGGAGACAAAATTTTCACTTGCCTGATCTCCGGCATCCCGCAGACTGCTTCCGACAATCTGTTTTACCTTTCCGTTGTGAATATCAATACATGGTCTGAATTCCATCCGATTTTGTCCTCTTTTCAAAAAATGGGCATAGAAAGACCCTGCTGAGGCCCCCTTGCCCTTATTGTTGTATATCTTCACTGTTTATGCTGTTTCTCCGCTATCATAACATAATTTTTACTTGACAGCAATCCATTATTTTGCTATCATCATTAAAATCGTTATTGTACATAATAGGTGTTTTGGACGATAACAGACGTTACACAAAATTACATACAAACTACATATAATAGAAGAAAGCGAGGATTTTAGAAAATGGGAACTATTATCGGCGAAGGAATTACATTTGATGACGTTCTTCTGGTTCCTCAGTATTCTGAGGTTACCCCAAACATGATCGATCTGAAGACACATCTGACAAAGAAGATCGTACTGAACATTCCTATGATGAGTGCAGCCATGGATACCGTTACGGAGTCAAAAATGGCGATTGCAATGGCAAGACAGGGTGGTATCGGAATCATTCATAAAAACATGTCCATTGAAGCACAGGCAGATGAGGTCGATAAGGTAAAGCGTTCAGAAAACGGTGTTATCACAGACCCATTTTTCTTATCTCCAGACAATACATTACAGGATGCTGACAACCTGATGGCAAAGTTCCGTATCTCCGGTGTTCCGATCACAGAGAACGGTCGTCTGGTCGGCATCATCACGAACCGTGACTTAAAGTTCGAAACCGATTTCACAAAGAAAATCAGTGAATCTATGACCTCCGAAGGTCTGATCACCGCTCCGGAAGGAATTACCTTAGAAGAAGCCAAAAAGATTCTTGCAAAAGCCAGAAAAGAAAAACTTCCGATTGTTGACAAGGATTTCAACTTAAAAGGTCTGATCACCATCAAAGATATTGAAAAACAGATCAAGTATCCGCTTTCTGCAAAGGATGATCAGGGACGTCTTCTCTGCGGTGCCGGTGTCGGTATCACCGGAAACATGATGGAGCGTGTCGATGCCCTGGTTGCTGCCCATGTCGATGTCATCGTTGTCGATTCCGCACACGGTCATTCCAAAAACATTCTGGAAGCCGTAAAGAAGATCAAGGCAAAATACCCGGATCTGCAGGTTATCGCCGGAAACATTGCAACCGGTGCTGCTGCACAGGCACTGATTGATGCCGGAGCTGATGCAGTTAAAGTTGGTATCGGACCTGGTTCTATCTGTACCACACGTATCGTTGCCGGTATCGGTGTTCCACAGATCTCCGCAATCATGGACTGCTATGAAGTTGCAAAACAGAGCGGCATCCCTGTCATCGCCGATGGTGGTATCAAATACTCCGGCGATATGACAAAGGCTATCGCAGCCGGTGCAAACGTATGTATGATGGGTTCCATGTTTGCAGGATGTGACGAAGCACCTGGTACATTTGAGCTCTTCCAGGGAAGAAAATACAAAGTATACCGTGGTATGGGATCTATCGCAGCTATGGAAAACGGAAGCAAGGATCGTTACTTCCAGGCAGATGCAAAGAAATTAGTTCCGGAAGGTGTGGAAGGACGTGTTGCATACAAAGGAACAGTAGAAGATACCGTATTCCAGCTCATGGGAGGTCTTCGCGCAGGTATGGGATACTGCGGAACTGCAAATATTGAGGCGTTGAAAGAGAACGGACAGTTTGTTAAGATTTCAGCTGCATCTTTGAAAGAAAGTCATCCACATGACATTCATATTACCAAAGAAGCACCTAACTACAGTGTAGATGAATAAGATGAAAGTGTGCCGGGGCAGGAAACTGTTCCGGCATTTTTGAAATCAGGAGTTCAGATGAAAATAAGATCCAACAGAAGAAAGAGAAGAAGATATGGACGGAGAAGAAGTGACAGGAAAGTATTCTATGCAAGAGTCGGACTGGCAGCGCTGCTGTTATTGACAATAGTGCTGATTTTAAGGTCATGCATCTCAAAAAAGCAAGGAGAGTTGCGGGCAGATGTGGATGCGTCCAGACCGGAGATTGATGTACAGCTTCTGGATATCAATGAGTACTCCAGACCGGGAATCGAGTCAGACGGGATCACAGGAATCGTGATTCATTATACGGCGAATCCGGGCTCTACTGCACAGGAGAACAGAGATTATTTTGAAGGACTTAAGGACAGCCATGAGACATCAGCAAGCAGTAATTTTGTCGTGGGATTGGAAGGGGAGATCATCCAGTGTGTGCCCACATGGGAGGTGGCATATGCATCCAACGAGCGGAATAAGGATACCATTTCGATCGAATGCTGTCATTCGGACGAAACAGGAAAGTTTACAGAAGAAACCTATCAGTCGATGGTGCAGCTGACCGCATGGCTTTGCAGAAAGTACAGTCTGACTGCGGATACAGTGATCCGCCACTATGATGTGACCGGAAAAAATTGTCCGAAATACTTTGTGGAAAATGAAGAAGCATGGGCGAATTTCAAAGAGGATGTGGCGAATGCACTGGCGAAAGGCGGTACGGATTAAAGGAAACGAAAAAGTATATCTCTTGCGGTCTGAAACAATGCTTGCTATAATAAACGGACAGAAGAGTTGAAGGGAAAGGGCAGAGGGAGAAAATATGAATGAATTGATAAAAAAGTTTCGGGAATCATGTGATTATAATATCGTACTGATCGGATTTATGGGAGCTGGAAAATCGACGGTGGCAAGAACTTTGGGAGAATGGTTTGACATGGATATTGTGGAAATGGATGAACTTATCTCAGAACGTCAAGGGATGAGTATTCCGGAGATTTTTGAAAAGCACGGAGAAGAGTATTTCCGGAATCTTGAGACGAATCTTCTGATTGAGCTGCAAAAAGCAAGTCGGACGATTATTTCCTGCGGCGGCGGTGCTGCAATGCGTAGTCAGAATGTAAGTGAAATGAAAAAAAATGGATATGTGGTCCTGCTGACAGCTGCTCCAAAGACGATTCTGGAACGTGTCAAAGAGAATGATGACAGACCTCTTCTGAAGAATCATAAGAATGTGGAATATATCGCACAACTGATGGAAAAGCGCCGGGAGAAATATGAGACGGCAGCAGATTTGATCGTGCAGACAGATAAGAAGAATGTGCAGGAAATCTGCAAAGAGATGATTACAAAATTGATGGATAGTAGAGATGTTTGATAAATTTTTTCCGGATGAATACCTGGCATCCACCTATGTGATTCCTTTTGAAGAGCTGTATGAGAAGGGATACCGGGGAGTCATCTTTGATATCGACAATACACTGGTACCACACGGAGCACCGGCAGATGAAAGGGCAAAAAAGCTGTTTACACGTTTAAACAAAATCGGATTTTCCTCCTGCCTTCTGTCAAATAATCAGAAACCGCGTGTGGAGATGTTTAATCAGGAGATACAGACTGCTTATATCTATAATGCTCACAAGCCTTCAATCAAGAATTATGAGAAGGCAATGAAGATTATGGGGACAACAAAGGAGCGCACTCTGTTTGTTGGCGATCAGCTGTTTACCGATGTATGGGGGGCAAAGAGAACCGGGATTCACAGTATTTTGGTGAAGCCGATCCATCCAAAAGAGGAGATTCAGATCGTTTTGAAGCGTTATTTGGAGAAAATTGTTCTTCATTTTTATAAAAAGAAGCGGAAACTGGATAAAAAAGGTTGAAAAAAGACAGAATCTATTATAGAATTATAAACAGTCGAGAAAAGGCAGCGCATAAAGTGCGCATTTGAAGGAGGATTACAGATGATTTCAGCAGGAGATTTTAAAAATGGTGTTACCGTTGAGATTGACGGAAATATCTATCAGATCTTAGAATTCCAGCACGTAAAACCTGGAAAAGGTGCAGCATTTGTTAGAACAAAATTAAAAAATGTAATA
>ENA-OPMP01000319-OPMP01000319.1-human-gut-metagenome-genome-assembly--contig:-NODE-319-length-24739-cov-11.691703_pt1 | contig 24739 bp, 16 predicted proteins | sample MGYA00241527_ERZ501751 | MGnify/ENA primary metagenome ERZ501751 (study PRJEB25962, sample SAMEA2042647) | human gut metagenome | biome: human gut; feature: human-associated habitat; material: faeces... | reverse complement strand
CACGGACAATGGCACGGACGTGTGGCTGAAAGATGCTCAGTATGCGGTCTGCACAAGTATGAGTCTTTGACTTGTACATTTCCTCCTGCTGATGGTACATCTTGAGGATGGCAGTCAAGGTGCGTTTCTCATATAGGAACAGGCTCTCGTAGTACGTCTTGTTCTTTGCAAGCAAGTCCATCAGGATACGGATGTCCTTGCGCAAGTAGTTGAGCATCACTCCGATAGTCTCACGCACCATCTTACCTTTCTTCTTGGCTTTCTTGACAAGTAGAAGATATGCCTGACGTGCATGCTTGTAGTTCGTGCGTGGTTTGTGTAGTTCAAACATCTCGCACACCTTCATAATATAGTCGGTAACCTTGCGGCAGCCGTCATGTATAATATCAACGTCAACAGGATAGCGCATCTCTGCATCGGCACAGGTGGCATCAATCTTCAGCACTCCCTTGTGTTCGCGACCTTTTGAGTCGGTGAAGGAAGCAGCATTCGGCTCCTCTGGTTCTGGAGTCGGCGATTCCTCATCATTCTTCTTCGCCTCTTCCTCCTCACGTTTGCGTTTCTCTTCAAGAAGACGTCTCTGCTTGTTGAGAAGCTTGACTGTCATCTTGTTGAGTTCTTCCTCTGAGATTCGCTTGCGTATCGTGACGAACAGGCTCGGGTCGAATATAGGCTTGTCGGTGAACTCATGCAATCCACAAAAGTACTGCATGTAGGGACTCTCTCTGATAATCTCAATGGTCTCGGCATCACTCAGGTTAAGCTTGTGCTTAATAATCATTGCGCCGAGAATCATGCGTGCAGGCTTATTCCCTGCGCCTTTCTTTTGATTGTACAACCTTGAGTTGTATTCCTTCTCAAGTTCCGTCCATGGAAGAAGGTCACCGAGAGCCACCCATCGGTTTGTCTTGTCCAACTCATCAAGGGATGAGCGGAGCAAACCGAGGTCAAGTTGCTTGTATTTAGGAGCGTAAAACTTCATCTTGCTATGGAATTAACTATATAAAGGTACGATTTTTTGTTAAATAAACGAAGAAATAAAGTTATAAAAACTTAAATATCAGAGAGTTGTAAATTATTCAGTAAACACTAATTGGGAATCAACAATAACCTTCCCTGCCACCGGCGGCAACCATGGCACTATGGTCTGCAAAGGCACAATGGCGAAGACATACGACAATGGCAAGATTCTCTCGGACAGAGACAACCTCAACGGCGACTACTTCATGTATAAGGGAAAGCTGATACAGGTGCCGAGCGGCAAGAATGACAACGGCGAGCCGTATTCATACGGACTGAAGGCGTTCCGCTGCTGGTTTGAGCTGACGGGCAATACTTCTGCCGAAGGAAAACCGAGCCAAGTATCGCTGCTCATCGACGGAGTGGAAGACAGCACCACAGGCATCGACGACATACACGGCAACACGGACTGCACATCCTACAAGCGTGGCATAGAGGGCGTGTTCAACATGAACGGACAGATGGTGCGCCGCAGTTGCAGCCTGGAGGGACTGCCTAAGGGAATGTATGTAGTGAACGGAAAGAAGATAATTATCAGATAAACCCCAAATAACAGTTACGCAAAATGAAGAAGAACTATATAACTCCTGAAATTAATGAGATACAGCTCGAGGCTCTTCTCTGCAACGGAGGCATGAATATCGCCAGCGTACATAGAGCAGACCTCACGGGAGAATGTATCAGCAACTTTGAGGTAGTCAACGAGAAGGATACCAAGACTGACTACAAAGAATTGTGGGGAAACAGCGGTAAGTGGGGCGATGACTGACACCATCGTCTGCTATAGAAACAGATAATGAAAAGAGCGTCAAAGGGTTGGATTCCAGATTTGGAGTCCAGCCCTTTGTCTTTTTTCACACTTCCTTCCAATCCACCAATCCTTTTCCCTTATCATCCAGCTCTATTGCAAGAGCAATGGTTCTACGTTTGTCTGCCTTGAAAGGTTCGGCATATTGTTTGGCTTTCATTTGCTCTGTGGCAGCATCAATGCCGCCGTTATTGGTTAATTTCAGTTCTAAGACATAGATAAAGTTTGTTGTTTCCACCACCATGTCAATCCTGCCCGTAGCAATCATCTTCTCTACTTCAACCCGGCAACCGATGGCATTAAAGATGGTGCTCAATATCAGGCGGTAGCGCTCCTCCATGTCCATGCAGGCAAGCTTCTTGTTGCTGTAGGGCACATCCGCAACGAGTGCCTTCAGGCATTTCATGGCTTCGGGCAGATTGCCCACGCTGAGATGAAGATTAAGAAAAGCCTGAGTCGATTGAATGTCATTACTCTTGCGCATGGCAAGCGTAGGCAACACTATTTCGCTTAATGCTTGTTTGACCTCGAAGTTAGGAATGCCAAGAAGGTAAGTTCCGGTCATATACCCCTTGATTGTGAGATAGCCCGACTGGTAAAGAAACAGCTCCGGTCCGCCGCCCGTCACGTCAGAAGTTTCTATAATTGTGCTTAACAAGGCGCAATTATCAAAATCTTTCAAACGAATCTCCATGTCGTCGACAAACTTAGGAAGCAGGGAGGTAGCACCAGACGAAGCCCAATAGTTTCTCAAGTCAGAATCTGCCAACGCATTGATGAGGCTGAATGGATTGAAATCTTACATCATAAGGGCAGAGGACTCTTGATTGGAAGGCGAACTTGCTTTTTCTGGAGAGGATATGAACACAACAAAAGGAAAAACCAGGAGCCCAAAAACTGTATATTTATGCAGTTTTTGGGTCTTTTTTAGCGACATTTTAAAAGGGCCCAACTTACGATTTGAAAGTGCCCAAATGACGTTGTCAAAGAGGCTCTTTGACGAGCTCATTAAGGCCCTTTGACAGCCTCAAAGAGGCTCTTTGACAAAACTACCCTATTTTTAAGAGTTGTTAACAAAAATAATAAGTTAAAACCGCGTTATTTTGAAAAACAGAAAGAAAAATGCTTAAATTGCTTACAATCGCTGTTTTGAATATTTATACATTTGAGCCTTTCTTTTTGCATATTTATTCGTTTTTCCGTGTCTTTGGTTCATCATTTTTGAGAACTGTTTTCTTCCGTTTTTGTCAACTTTATTTCTTGTCTGTTGCCGTTTGTCTCGTTTGTGTATGTGCCCGTCATCGTAGCAGCGTTGTCGCTCCCGTTGTTGAGCGTCAAGACGTATCGCTTGCTTGGGTTCTCCTTGTTTTTCTCCACCACAACGAGCGTAATCTTCTTGCTCTTTATGTCGTAACGGTTGCCGTCAGCCACAACGGTCTGCTTTATGGGCTTGCGATAGTAGAGTATCACCTTGCCCGTGATGTGCTGTTCAGAGACAGGCGATGGCTTGAGCGTGAACGTTGCTTTGGTCTTGCCCATCGTTCCCTCCCATGTGCCTGGCAACAGGTTGCGCATCTCGGTCACGGTCTTTGCGGACGTGTTGCCATACTTGTTGCTGGCTATGCCCGTTCCCACATACAGGCAAAGTCCCACGGTGATGACGCTTAGACCGATGAGCTTTGCAGCCTTTTTACACAGTGGGCGAACCAGTTGGTTGGCATAATCGCTGCTCTCCTCGTAGACGTTGCACGGATAGTTGTGGGGCGCGTTGGGAAGCAGCTTGCCGTAGCATCCGAACGCCTTGGCTATGAGGTGACGTTGTGTCGCCTCTTGCTCGCCGAACCCGAAGTTGGGGTCGCTGAAGCGGGGGCGGCGTGCGAAGTTTATTGTCGACACCGCTTTCCATGTGAGCAAGACCAGCGTGCCCACGCCCAGCCACGGCACGAGGAAGCCTATCTTTGTGCAGATCCAATTGACGGCGAAATAGACGATGAATCCGACGATGATGCCTCCAAAGAACGATGTGTCGGCCATGATGTAGAGGGCGACAATGACGGCGAAGATCCATCCAAGCGTGCTGCCCACCGAGGTCATCATGTTTGTGAAAAACTCGGTTCCAGCACTTATGGATAGCACCACCAACACCACGTTGAGCAACACCAGCGGCACGATGCACACGCCGATGATGAGGCCTCTGATGACGTGGAGGCGTCCCCACGCCAAGTTGCAGTTTCGGCGGCTCTTCTCAATGATGCTCTCCTCGTTGGCTATGCGCTTGACGTAGCCACATTGAGGGAGGTGGAGCCTGAGAAACTCGAAATAGTCGGTGGTGAGGTCATAGTAGGACCGCTTCTTATAGTTTTCATACGGGTTCTCGGCAAAGAAGAGCGTGAGCCAGTCGGCAAGAACCGCTGTCTGCTGATCGGTCAGCATGCTCATGTCTGTGTCTTGTGCTACGCTGTCCTTGTCCTTGTAAACCTTCTGCTTATATTCGAAACGCAGCTCTGGCACGCGGCCCATAAAACTTGTTGCCACCTTCATGGCAGCTATGCGTTTGTTGTATGGGCCGTAACGCTTGGCGTTCTCGCCGCCGAAGTTTATGCAATAATCGATGTAGCTTATCTTGCCCGTATATTTCTCCCTTGCCAAAAGATAGGCGTAGAGGCGTGAGCGGTGGAACGTCTCTACATCGTCAAGCTGATTTGTGAATTTGCAGTTGTTGGTGTTGCCCGCAACCTCGTCCATGATGGCGTTGGCGATGTCGGCAAGCGACACCACCTTCGACTTGTTGTCGGCGATGGTTCTGAAATCGTAGCCGCAATCGTAAGCCAAGGTGAAGAGGGTCACCATTCCGCAGATGAAATAGTGGGTGCTGTCGTCTCCGACAACGTCGCCGTCTTCGTCGGTGAACGGCAGCTTTTTGCACCTCTCTTTTATAAGCATGTGGCGTGCCGGGTCTTTTTGTTTCAGCCACGAGTCGAAGTCGGCGTAGGTGAAGAAGCGTATCTCGTTGTCGTTGATCGTCCAGTTGCGCATGCCGTTAATGATGTCATCCACCGACTTGAAATATTTGTAATGGCCTTCTTCGCCAAGCTCGAAGGGCAACGAGGGGTCCAGCTCATAGGCAAGACAAGGCACACCACAGGCTGAGCTCTGGATGTAATCGGGGGTTGTCTCGATGCTGTTCTTGTCGATGTTGGCGTAGATGAACATCCACAACGGGTGATTCTCGTTCTCGAGCAAACTGCCATATTCTTCCTCATGCTTGAACAGCTCTTTGCCGACACCGTCTATGGTCACAACGTTGCCGTCAAGACCTATGTAGGGGGTCTGGGGGTCAAGCACCAGACGGGCGGCATACAGTCCGCCGTCCTTGTCCTTGGCAAACAGACGCTCTGTGATGTCTTCAATGGCCGATGCCTCCGGGAACATCTCAAACTCTTTCAGCCACTTGCCTATCTGGTCTTGGTAGAGATAGCGTTTTGCCAGGTCGGGGTGGCTACCCATCATCTGTGCCAGCTCCTGAGGGGTGGTTGCCACCAGGCCGTCTTTCACGTTGAACGGCACGCGAAACCTTGACAGCTTCGCTTCACCGTCGTCAGGCACATCAAATATGTCCTCGCCTTTGACCCAACGCACAATCTCGGGCATGGCAGCTCTCTCGTTGGGGTCGCAGCGTGTGAGGGCCATGAGGAGGGAGAGCATGTGGGTTGACATCTCCTTGGGTGAGGGGTAGACGAGGGTGTTGCTGTTCTTCATCGTCACCAGCTTGCTTTCGTCGGCGGTGAACGTGCCTTCGCCCATCCACAGGGCCATCAGGGTGAGGCCGAGCGAGTAGAAGTCGCTCTTGTAAGAGACGTTGGGGCTGAAGCCATGCATCGTGCGATAATACATCTCCGGCGCGGCGTATATGACGGTGCGTGCCTCGTCTATGGCCCTCCGGTTGTCGTCGGCCTTCAGGCTGCCGTTGCTGTCGGTGGTCATGGCTATGCCGAAGTCGGCAAGGGCTATGCGCTGTCTGCTCTTGTCGGTGTAAAGGAAGTTGGCGGGTTTGATGTCGCGGTGCAAGATGTTATGCTTGTGGCAGAAGTCGATGGCTGCTGCCATCTCCACCGCCACCTTGGCCAGCTCTTTCTCTTTGCCTTTGAAGCTCACGTCGGCAAGCGAGCCGCCCGTGCAATGTTGCATCACCTCAAAGTCGTAAGGCCAATGGGTCGTGGGGTCTGTCCACACGCCGTGGGCATAGACGTTGATGAGCGGACTGTAGTCGCTCCTCACGCGGGTGAGCGTTTCCAGCACGTCGTGGTTGGGGTGATGGTGGGGCTTGTAAAGCTTCAAGACAAACGACGTGTTGTTGTTGCTTACGAGGAAGACGAAGGCTTCGCCCGAGTTTTTTGACAACATCTGCTTGAATGTGTATTTCACCCCGAGCGTCTGTCCCTGGCCCACAAGCGTTATGTCGTTGAACGCTGGTGGGGCGGCGGGCGCTTTTCCTGCACGCTGCTGACCGCTGGGCGCAGCTCCTCCTGTCGGCGGCACGGCTGTTCCTGTTGGTGGCACGGCTGTTCCTGTGTTTGGTTTGTTGGTTGGTGGCATATTGAAGGTTTTTCGTTTGTTCTTAAGTTGTTGACGTTTGTTCGTCGGTGAATAATAGGGTTAGCTTACTCTAAATGCAAATTTAGATAAAATTTTGATAGATAACTAATTATTTCTCCGTTTTCTATATTTATTTCGTGAGTTTGGGCGTTTTGTACAATAATAAAAGCCCGACAAGACAATTTTTTTCGATTGTGTCCTGTCGGGCTTCATTGTTAAGCTATGGGTGCATCGGTTGATGCGATTGTTGCGATTATTGCTTCATGAGGAACGCCTTGAAGTCGTCAAACTCCTTCGACATCTCCACGCTCTGCTTTGTGCCTTTCATGAAGGCAGCGAGACGCTCAGGTATCTGCACCTCTGCGCCGATGGCATCCTCTACCACGTTCTTAAACTTGGCAGGGTGGGCTGTCTCGCCAAACACGCCGTGCTCGCCAGGCTGGAGCTGCTCCTTCAGAGCCTCGTAGCCGCAGGCACCGTGGGGGTCGAGAATGTAGCCTGTGGTGTCGTGACAGGCTTTCATGGCCTTGCGTATCTGCTCGTCGCTGTAGGTGGCGCCGCTCATGATGGCAGAAATCTGCTCGTAGCTGCCATTGAAGAGGTCGTAGATGCGTGCAAAGTTGCTGGGGTCGCCCACATCCATGGCGTTGGCGATGGTCTGCTTGCTGGCGCAAGGCTCATACTTGCCCGTCTGCAGATATTTGTACACGATGTCGTTGGCGTTGTTGGCAGCGATGAAACGCTTCACGGGCAGACCCATCTTCTGTCCAAAGATGGCTGCGGTGATGTTGCCGAAGTTGCCGCTCGGCACACAGATCACATAGTCGTTCTCCTTGCCCAGGCGCTTGAGCTGAGCGTAGGCATAGAAATAATAGAAAGCTTGCGGGAGGAAGCGTGCAACATTTATAGAGTTGGCCGATGTGAGCTTCATGTGGTGACACAGCTCGTCGTCCATGAAGGCCGACTTGACCAGACGCTGGCAATCGTCGAACACACCGTCTACCTCGATGGCTGTGATGTTCTGGCCGAGCGTTGTAAACTGGCTCTCCTGAATCTTGCTGACCTTGCCTTTGGGGTAGAGCACATACACATGAATGCCGTCTACGCCAAGGAAGCCGTTGGCCACGGCAGAGCCTGTGTCGCCGCTTGTTGCCACGAGCACGTTGACCTGCTCCTTGCCTTCCTGACGGATAAAATATTGAAGGAGGCGAGCCATGAAGCGTGCGCCTACATCCTTGAAGGCAAGGGTGGAACCGTGGAACAACTCCAAACTGTAGATGTTGGGCTCCACCTCCACGATGGGACAGTCGAAGGCCAGCGTGTCATACACAATCTTTTTCAACGCTTCAGGTTCTACATCTTCGCCGAAGAAAGCCTGTGCCACGTTGTAAGCAATCTCTTGGAAAGAGAGCTTGTCGATGTTGTCAAAAAACTCTTGTGGCAAACGGTTAATGCGCTCAGGCATGTAAAGGCCACGGTCGGGTGCCAGTCCGCGCACCACTGCTTCGTGCAGAGATGCCAGAGGGGCTTTATGGTTGGTGCTGTAATATTTCATAATTAGAGCCCCACCCCCAAGCCGCAAATGCGGCTTTTCCCCTCCCCTTAGGGCGGGGAGTGAAGTGCTTTTGCAAATTGGCGGTGGGTTGTTTTTATTTTGTTATTTAATCTTTTTTGATATTCTGGTATGTTTTTATAATGAGTTCTTTTAGCTCCTGCTATCTACTCCCTTTAGCTCCAGCTATCTACTCCCCTCCATAAGGGGAGGGGGAAGCCGCGCTTTGCGCGGCGCGGGGGTGGGGCTTTAAGAACGCCCTCATAAACTCCTGAAGCTTAAGCAGTCCGAAGCTGCCGTTCACACAGCTCACCTCGTCATACTGTTGCACGCTGTCGGGCTCAATGCCTTTATACCAGATGGCGAAGGGCACAGGCTCGCTGAGGTGCGTTCTGATCTCAACGGGAGTGGGATGGTCTGGCATCAAGGCAATGCACACCGGCTCGTCCCATGTCTTCACCTCTTCATAGATGGGACCCACCATACGGTGGTCGAGGTTCTCGATGGTCTTGAGCTTGAGGTCGAGGTCGCCATCGTGGCCTGCCTCGTCGCTCGCCTCCACATGCAGGAACACGAAGTCGTCGTGACGAAGAGCTTCGAGGGCTGCTGCTGTCTTGCCTTCATAGTTGGTGTCGGCCAGTCCGGTGGCACCTTCAACGATGATGTTCTTCAGTCCGGCATAGTGGCCTATTCCTCTGATGAGATCAACGGCAGAAATAACGTCGCCGCTCTTTATCTGTGGGAACATCTCCGATAGGGTCTGCATGGACGGGCGGTAGCCACCGCTCCATGGCCAGATGGCTGTGTCCTTGCCTTGTGCCTTGCGCTCGCGGTTGAACGGGTGTTCAGCCAGCAGCTTCTGCGACTTCAGGATGAGGTCGTTGATCAGGTCTGCTGTCTCTTGTGCCGTCATGCGGTCACCGTCTTTCTTGTCGGCCCAGCCCTCTTCGGGTTTTACGAGCAGCGGTCGCCACTCCTCGTTGGGATGGTCGTGAGGCGGAGCACACTCAATGTGCTTGTTGCCGTTCTTTATGATGAGCAGGTGGCGATACTGAATGCCTGTGATGAACTTGATGTTTTCATTGCCCAGCTTCTCGTCAAGATATTTGATGAGCGTGTCGCCGTCTTCTGTCTTCAGGTGTCCGCCGTTGTGGTTCTTTATGCGTCCGTCGGCAAGAGTTATGATGTTGCAACGCATGGCAAAGTCGTCAGGTTGCATCTCGTAGCCTATCGATGCTGCCTCAAGCGGTCCGCGGCCTTCATAGACCTTGTTGAGGTCGTAGCCGAGGATTGCGGTGTTGGCAACCTCGCTGCCTGGGTGAAAGCCCTCGGGCACCGTCACCATGCGGCCGCAGCGTCCCTCGCGTGCAAGAAGATCCATGTATGGGGTGTGGGCATATTGAAGAAGTGTTTTGCCGCCCAATCGTGCGACAGCGTGGTCTGCCATGCCGTCGCCTAATATAATGATGTGTTTCATCATCTTCTACTTTTTTTCAACATTAGATGTTTGCGATAGACATGATGTTGGCAAACACGCCGGCAGCAGTAACGCTGGCGCCGGCACCATAGCCCTGGATGAGCATGGGGTACTCCTTGTAACGCTCTGTCGAAAGCATCACGATGTTGGTGCTGCCCTCAAGGTTGTAGAACGGATGGGTGTTGTCAACCTCCTTGAGCGACACGCTGGTCTTGCCGTGATCCATGGTGGCAACGAAACGCAGGCGCTTGCCCTCTGCCTCAAGAGCCTTGCGGCGGTTCTCAAAGTCGGCATCGAGCTCGGGCAGATGGCTCCAGAACTCGTCGAGTGAGCCTTCAAAGAAATGGTCGGGCACGAAGAGATGCTTCTCCACATCGTCTTGCTCTACCTTGTAGCCTGCCTCGCGGGTGAGGATTACAAGCTTGCGCACCACGTCCATGCCGCTCAGGTCGATGCGTGGGTCGGGCTCGCTGTAGCCTTGCTCCTGTGCCATGTGTACAGCCTTGGAGAAGGGCACGTCGGCAGAGAGCATGTTGAAAATGTAGTTGAGCGTGCCGCTGAGCACGGCTTCAATCTTGAGAATGGTGTCGCCCGAGTTGCGAAGGTCGTTGATGGTGCCGATGATGGGCAGGCCTGCTCCTACGTTGGTCTCGAAGCGGAACTTGACACCGCGCTCCAGGGCGGTGCGCTTAAGGTGCATGTAGCTGTCGTAATTGCTTGATGCAGCAATCTTGTTGGCGGCAATTATTGAGATGTTGTGCTCCAGCAACGACTGGTACATGTCGGCCACGTCGCGGCTTGCCGTGCAGTCGACAAACACGCTGTTGAAGATGTTCATGCCGATGACCTCTTCCATGAGCTTCGCGTTGTTGCTGGGCTCTGATGTCTCAAGCTCCTCTTTATAGGTGTCGAGGTTTAAGCCGTCGCGGCTGAAGATGGCCTTCTTCGAAGAGGCTATGCCCACAACGTTAAGCTTCAGTTTGCTGTTCTGCTTAAGCTCCTCATATTGCTTCTTTATTTGCTCGATGAGCTTGCCGCCCACGGTGCCCACACCGCAGATGAAGAGGTTAAGAACCTTATATTCGGACAGGAAGAACGAGTCGTGAAGCACGTTAAGGGCCTTGCGCAGGAACTTGCTGTCTACAACAAACGAGATGTTGGTCTCTGATGCACCCTGAGCACAGGCAATGACGCTGATGCCGCTACGGCCCAATGTGCCGAACAGCTTTCCGGCGATGCCTGGCGTGTGCTTCATGTTCTCGCCTACCACGGCGATGGTGGCAAGACCGCTCTCGGCGAACATGGGGAACATGGCCCCCATCTCTATCTCCTTGGCAAACTCCTCGTTGAGCACGCGCACGGCGATGTCGGCATCGGCTTCGCGCACACCGATAGAGGTTGAGTTTTCTGACGATGCCTGTGACACCATGAACACGCTTATGCCCTTGTCGGCAAGGGCGGTGAAGATGCGGCGGTTCACACCGATGACACCCACCATCGACAGACCCGTCACGGTTATGAGGGCTGTGCCGTTGATGCTCGATATGCCCTTGATGGGCTTGCGGTCGTTGTCTATTTTGTCTTTAATGATTGTACCTGGGTTCTGCGGATTGAAGGTGTTCTTCACGCGGATGGGAATATTCTTCACGCAAACGGGATAGATGGTAGGCGGATAGATGACCTTCGCACCAAAGTTGCAAAGCTCCATTGCTTCGATGAAGCTCAGCTCGTTGATGGTGTAGGCGGTCTTGATGACGCGCGGGTCGGCGGTCATGAAGCCGTCGACGTCGGTCCATATCTCCAGCACGTCGGCATCGAGGGCTGCTGCAATGATGGCGGCGGTGTAGTCGCTTCCGCCACGACCGAGATTGGTCACCTCGTCGGTGGTGGCGTCGCGGCTGATGAAACCAGGCACAAGGGTTATGTGTGCAAGGTCGGCAAAGGCTTTGCGCACCAGCTTGTTGGTAAGCTCTGCCTCAAGCACATGCTTGTTGTTCTTCTGCACGGTCTTGATAAACTCGCGCGAATCCATCCACTTGGCTCCCTTCACCAGGGTGGCGACAATGAGAGAACTGAGACGCTCACCGTAGCTCACGATGGCATCTTGTGTCTTCTCGCTGAGGTCATGGATGAGGAACACACCAAAGTAGATGCTGCGCAGCTGCTCCAGCAGTGCGTCCACCTTATTAAATAAATCTTCTCGTTGACGGGGATTGGTGATGATAGTGTCTATCATCTTGTGGTGGCGCTCCACCATGGCTTGAAACTCGTCCTTCCAGCTCTCGTCTCCCTTGAGGGCGAGCTGCGATGTTGCAAGCAGTTTGTCGGTAATTCCACCGAGCGCACTAACGACGACAATGATTGGTTGGCTCTTTGCCTCGTTCTCCACAATGTTTTTAAGACTAAGAATACTCTTCACGGAACCTACAGATGTTCCGCCAAACTTTAATACTTTCATTTTTTTATCTTGATTTTAGCCACCAAACAAAGGTGGCGGGTTTATGGGTTGTGAGTGGCTGGGACATGCTGCGCTTCTCTGTAGGTTGCACATGCGTCCGCTTATACGAGGGCGGCATGGATGTAACGAACCGTGCATAGAAGTGGCAAGTGACCACTTTGGCTTTTTTTGCACCAATCACGCTGCAAATTTACAAAGATTTTGCTTTTCTACAACATTATTGGCGAAAAATGTGTAAATTTGTAGCACATTTTTAACCTTTCGTGTTAAAAGATTGGGTGTTTAACCTTTATTTCTTACGAAATGACAAAAGAATATCAAATAAGAGTGCTTCCTGTTGTTGCAGCAAGCGAAAATGCGATAAAACGTTATCTTGCCGAGGAACAGGGCATTGACCAACGAACCATAAACAGCGTGCGCGTGCTGAAGAAGAGCATCGACGCGCGACAGCGAACGATCTTTGTGAACCTGAAGATTAGGGTGTACATTAACGAGGTGCCGCAAGATGACGAGTATGAACATACCGAATATCAGAACGTGGAGGGCAGACCGCAGGTTGTGGTGGTGGGTGAAGGTCCTGGCGGACTCTTCGCATCGCTACGACTCATTGAGCTCGGACTGCGCCCCGTTGTGCTGGAGCGCGGTAAGGATGTGCGCGAGAGAAAGATGGATCTCGCGCAGATAACGAAGACGCAGAAGGTCGATCCTGAGAGCAACTACTGCTTTGGCGAGGGTGGCGCGGGGGCCTACTCGGACGGTAAGCTCTACACCCGCTCAAAGAAGCGAGGCAACGTGAACAAAATCCTCAATGTGTTCTGCCAGCACGGAGCAAGCACTTCTATCCTTGCAGATGCTCATCCGCATATCGGCACCGACAAGTTGCCGCGTGTCATTGAGAACATGCGCAACACCATCATAAAATGTGGCGGCGAGGTGCATTTCCAAACCAAGATGACGCGTCTTGTGGTGGAAGGTGAGCGCGTGACGGGAGTTGAGGCTGTTGACCTGAAGACAGGCGGTGAACTGACTTTTCACGGACCCGTCATTCTTGCTACGGGCCATTCGGCTCGCGACGTGTACCGTCTGCTCGTTGAGAGCAACATACATATCGAGGCTAAGGGCATTGCCGTGGGTGTGCGTCTGGAGCATCCGTCGCAGCTCATCGACCAGATTCAATATCACAACCGCGAGGGTAGGGGCAAGTATCTGCCTGCTGCCGAGTATAGCTTTGTAACGCAGGTGGAGGAGCGTGGTGTCTACTCGTTCTGCATGTGTCCCGGTGGCTTCGTCATTCCTGCTGCCACAGGACCGCAACAGCTGGTGGTGAACGGCATGAGTCCCAGCAACCGCGGCACGCAGTGGAGCAACAGCGGCATGGTGGTGGAGCTGCATCCCGATGATGTCGGTGGCGACAGCAGAGACCCTTTGTGCATGATGCATTTCCAAGAGAAGCTTGAGCGCGACTGCTGGCAGCAGGGCAACATGAAGCAGACGGCTCCTGCGCAGCGCATGGCCGACTTTGTGAACAACCGCTTGAGTTATGACCTGCCTAAGAGCAGCTATGCTCCAGGACTGATCTCTTCGCCTCTTCATTTCTGGATGCCGCCGTTTGTGGCCAAGCGTCTGCAAGAAGGCTTCAAGAAGTTTGGCAAGATGAGCCACGGCTTCCTCACCAACGAGGCGGTGCTCATTGCCACCGAGACGCGCACCTCATCGCCTGTGCGCATTGCGCGTGACCCTGCAACGTTGCAGCATGTCACCGTGCAAGGACTGTTCCCCTGTGGCGAGGGCGCCGGCTATGCTGGCGGCATCGTGTCGGCAGGTGTGGATGGCGAGCGTTGCGCTGAGATGTGCGCTCAGTATGTCGAGGCTTTGGTGTGAAAAACAAAAACGGTGAAACAACGCAAAAAGGATGAGGCTTGCTCTTCGGCATACCTCATCCTTTTTGCATTGCATAGAACAATCGAAGATTGAAATTTTAATTCAAATCTCTTCTTTTAGAAATTCATTTCTATTTCTTGCCCTTTGGCATCTTGCTCCACTTATACGCCAGATGGAGCATGGCGTAGCTCGGTATGGTGTTGCGCCACACCTCGGTACGTCCCTGCGCGTTGACCGCGTAGGTGGTGTTGGAGAGCTGATGCAAGAGGTCGAAAGCCTCGGCTTTGAGGACCCATTTGCCCTTGCCGAAGGTGCGGGTGAGCGAGGCGTTCCACACCAGGTTGTCGGTGTTTATGGAGCTTTCGCCGTAGCCACGACGGCTGTATTGGCGCAGGTCGGTGGCGAGGGTGACAGACAGAGGCAGGCGACAGGAGAGCGTCATGCCATAAGAAAAATCGAAGGTGTTGATGGTCTCAAAGTTGTCGCGGTCGCCTGTGCTGTGGCGCCATGACAGGTTGCCGCTGCATGAGGCGCTGAAATTGCCCTTGCGGTAGGTGAGCAACAGCTTCTCGCCGAGCAGCGACGTGTTGACGCGGCTCAACGCTGTTGATGCCTCGTCGTAGGCGATGTCGAAATCGGTGCTGCGGCTGTAGTTGTATGACAATCGGTTATCGATGGTTAGACGGTCGGCCTTGTCGAGGATGCGCGTGAAGCCGTTGCGTGCGTTCACAGACCAGTTGCCGTCTTTCACATTGTCCGACATGTAGGTGTAGCCTCCTGTTGCACGGTTATAGGTGGTGCGTGTGCCTAAGCTGTTGCGGCTTATGTTTGCATCGAAGCCAAACGATATGTTCTGCTGATGTCGCTTCTGGTTGAAGCTGATGTCGCCATTGAAGCTCATGTTGTCCGTGCTCTTGAGGCCGGGGTTACTTATGCGCACAGCCAACGGGTTGAGGTCGTTGCTCACGGGCATGAGGGAGGTCATCGGCGGCAGCGTGGACGAAAGGAACAGCGCTGCGCTATATTGCACCTTTTCTTTGTTGCAGAACACGCTGATGCCTGGCATGAACAGCACGTTGCGGCGTGTGGCTACCGTGTCGAGAGCGGCCTGATGATAGCTGAGGCGCTCGTGCTGCCATCTCAACGGCAGGAGCATGTTCGCAAACAGCGTGTTGCTCTTGTTGTTGAAGTTGATCACGGCTTGCGTGGTGTATGAGCGTTTGAGGTCGGCATGGTGGATGCTGTTGTCGAAATCGAGGGCAAGAAGCATCGAGTCGCGTGTTGACGGCAGCTCATGGAGCATGCTTGTGGCAAGGTCTGTCCATCGTCCGCCGAAGCGGTCGAGACGATAGTTGAGATTGTTGCTTGTAGAGAGCGACTGCTTGTAGCCTCCTCGAAGCTTGATGTAGAGGCCTACGGGGAGGGTCAACGAATAGCCTAAGGCGGCGTTGTAAGAATAGGTGTTGTTGTGGCGGTCGGAGTAGACATTGCGTGTGTCGCTCTCACCGGTCTTCATATAGTCGTTGCGTGTCATGGTGTGGCTGTCGCTTGGTTTTGACAGGCTGTATGCGCCGTCTATGTATATCTCTAAGCGGTCGCCCCACGGCAACTGGTAAAAAGCCCATGTGTCTTGGCTGGCGCTGAACGAGCGGTAGCGGTCCATCGATATGCTCTGTGAACGGTTGGTAAGCATGGAGAGCAGAGGGTTGGTGTCGGCAAAGAATGTGGAGTCGAGCACCTCTTTGATGCTTCCAAACAGTGACGGGTCGTTGTCGTAGGTTGCTTTGCGGCTGTTGGCGTTGTTGCGGCTGTTGCTGTAGTCGAGCGATGTCCATGATGTCATGCCTATATTTCCTGTTCTCAAGCGCATGTTGTTTTGCAGGCTTGCCCTGAAATCTTTCTGTCGGTTAAGGTTCATGGAGCGTCTGAAGATGTTGCCGCCCGATGCGAACGACTCGCTTGCCGAGCGCATCTCGTCCACGGCATCGGTCCATGTGGCGGTGGCATCGATGTTGTCGGTCACCACCTTGTTCTTGTCTTCTGTGTCGAGATGCAGACCTACAAGGCGTGTGGTGGTCTGCCCCTGCGGACTGTTTGATGGCTGCCAGTCGCCTTCAGTGCCTGGCGTCTGTGTCTCGTTCACGTTGTTGGCGTTGGCAAAGAGCGACAGACGTGTGTGGTCGTCAAAATAGAGAGAGAACAGTCGTGCCATCCATCGCTCCTTTGTGCCGCCCGCAACTTCGGCGTTGGCCATCAGTCCGCGGTTATACTGGCGCTTGAGGCTCACGTCCATGACATAGTCTTTCTTCTCTACATTCTCTCCCAACATCTCGCTTTTGTCTGTCTGTTTGTTGTAGACCTTTAGCTCCTTCACGGTGTAGTAGGGCAGGTTGTCGAGCATCACCTTGTTCTTGCCCTTAAAAAAGTCTTTGCCGTTGAGAAGCAGATAGTCGAGCTTCTTGCCGTTGATGTAGATGTCGCCGTTGCTTTTCAGTTCGGCACCCGGCATCTGGCGAATGAGGGCGTCGAGCATTGAGCCATCGGGCAGATTGAAGGCAGAGGCGTTGTAGACAATGGTGTCGCCGCGGTAGGTCATCTTTATTTTCGTGCCTGTTACGACCACGCCATCGAGGTCCACATCTTTATAGATGTCTTCGTTAAGTTTCTTTTTCAGCAACACGGGTGGCACCTTGAACGAACTGTTGCGCCCAATGCTTCGGATGTTGAAGTTGAGAAAGCTTGTCTCATAGCCGTCACACTCGCCTTTGATGATGAGCATGCCTGCGCGGGCTGGCACCTGCATATCCCATCCGCCCTCGTTGTCCCAACGCCAAGCTGTTGTGGTGTCTATCACGGCGCTGTCGGCATCCATAACCGTTATGTGTGCTTGCAGCATGGCCTTCGTGAACGAGTCTTTGGACGTGCCTTGCAGATACACCATGCGTTGCTTCTTTGCTTTCTTTGCCTCTTCTTGATGTTGCTCCTTGGGCTTTATAGTGTCGGTAGATAGGGCCTGTGCAAAGCTTGACAGGCTGTGAGCAAAGCTTGACAGGCTGTGGCTACAGCCCGGAAAGTTGTGATCAGAGCTTGTTGTGGCATGGCTCAAGCACGTTATCGTTAGAACAAGGACAACGATAAGAAAAAAACGATATGTGTGGTTGCCCATCATAATTGTTTAGGTTTGTAAAACCGCTCTTTTGTGAAAATGATTGCTTTTCTTTGAGCTTTTCCCTTTTTTATGCGAGAACGCGGCTTTCTTAATTAGAGAACGAGGCTTTCTTGATTAGAGAACGGGGCTTTCTTAATGTGAGAACGCGGCTTTATAGCGTAAACAGCAAGTAAAGACTATGGTTACGCTTTAAAGCCGCGTTGTTTGATTTATGCCTCTTTCGGCATCTTTGGATATTTGCGGAACCATCCGTCCCAGCGCAGACGCATGACACCGAAGAAGGCCTCGCCGAAGATGCCGCCGCTCATCTTGCTTGTGCCTTCGCGGCGGTTGACGAAGATGACGGGCACCTCTTTAATCTTAAAGCCAATCTTGTAGGCCGTAAACTTCATCTCTATCTGGAAGGCATAGCCCTTGAAGCGAATCTTGTCGAGAGGGATGGTCTCGAGCACGCGACGCTTGTAGCACTTAAAGCCGGCTGTGGTGTCGTGAACGCTGAAGCCTGTGACAAGGCGCACATACTTGGAAGCGAAATAGCTCATGAGCACGCGGCCGATGGGCCAGTTGACAACGTTGACACCGCTCACATAGCGCGAGCCGATGGCCACATCGGCACCCTCGTCGTGACAGGCAGCATAGAGGCGTGGCAGGTCGTTGGGATCATGGCTGAAGTCGGCATCCATCTCAAAGATGTAGTCGTAGCTGTGCTCCAGCGCCCACTTGAAGCCTGCAATATAAGCTGTGCCAAGGCCGAGCTTGCCGCTGCGCTCAATGATGAACAGACGGTCCTTAAACTCGTCTGCCATCAGCCCCTTAACGATGTCGGCGGTGCCGTCGGGCGATCCGTCATCGATAACCAAAATGTTGAATGCTTTTTCCAAACCCATCACGGCGCGGATAATCTTTTCGATGTTTTCCTTCTCGTTATAGGTCGGAATAATCACAATGCAGTCGCTCTTTATCATATCCTTATTTTATGTGTCTTTTGTTAGTTATGTTCTGAGTGAATGTTCTTATCTTGCAAAAGTAATGGAAAAAAACGATTGCATGAAATAAAACCAATTAAAAAATAAAAATCATGGCTAAATAATGCTGATTGCATATTTTTTTGTAATTTAGTAGCCAAAATTAAATAAGCAGGAGCCTACAGGCTTTGCTTGATTAAGAAAAAGACGAAGAAAAATGAACTTAGAAACAATAAAAGAAAAACTGCGCCGCAGCGACGGTCTCTCAAACACCCTTGGAATGAACTTTATTTCCACACCCGAACCCGACATGTGTGTGGCAAGCATGAAGGTGGATGAGCGCAACAGACAGCCGTTTGGCTTTCTCAGCGGGGGAGCATCGCTCGCGCTGGCTGAGAACGTGGCTGGCGTGGGGTCTATGGTGTTGTGTCCAGGCAAGATATGCGTGGGCATAAACGTGAGCGGTGAGCATGTCAAGGCTGTGCTTGAGGGCGACACCGTGACGGCTTATGGCCGACTGCTGCACCGTGGCAAGACGCTGCATGTGTGGCACATAGAGATAAAGAACGAGAATGGGGACCTCGTGTCGTCGGTACAGGTCACCAACTTTATAATGAAGGGCAAGGAGGAGAAATGATTGAGGCAAAGGATGAGGGCCTGGCTGTTGCCAAGGCTCTGTTCCGTTATCCGCATGAACAACGCTTCTGCAAGCTTGAACAGATAGGCGGACAGCCCGACGTGTTGATGTCGTGCGAGGAGCTTGGGGTGCAGAGAGGCTTTGTGATGGCTCCCTTTGCGCCGTCAGAAGACCGCCCCGTCATCGTGATTCGTCCTGACAGGGTAGACTGGGGCGAGGTGCCGCAAGGCTCCTTGTCGCTTGACGCTTTTGACGCGCAGGTGGTGGATGGCGCTTTGGAGCGACAACGCTATGGCATAGACTTCCGCAACTTCCACGCACAGCTCACTAACGGAACGTTCAGCAAGATCGTGTTGGCTCGCTGCTCGCACATGGTGGCGCAGCGCGAGGCAGACCTTGAAGAGATGTTCTTCTGCGCTTGCAGACGTTACCCACGCATGTTTGTGGCTCTTGTGCAGACTCCTCGTTGCGGCACATGGCTCATGGCTACGCCTGAAATTCTGCTTCAAGGCAGCGGACAGGAGTGGCACACGATGGCGTTGGCGGGAACGATGAAGCTTGGCAACGATATGCTCGACTTCGACACTCCTGGTGCCCGCACCTCTGCACAAAACATAAGGTGGAGCGACAAGAACCGCTTTGAGCAGAGATATGTGGCCGATTATATTGAGGAGCAGATAGAACAGTTCTCAGACAACGTGACCTCTTCAGCCCCTTACACCACACGCGCTGGCGACCTTGTGCACCTGCGCACCGACTTCAGTTTCATCATCAATGACGACCGGAGCATCGGGCGTGTCATCAACGCCCTTCACCCCACACCTGCTGTCTGTGGCATGCCCAAGCAGCCAACCTTCGGGTTCATCATGAGCAACGAGCAGATGCCACGGTCTTATTATAGCGGCTTTGCGGGGCCAATGGACATAGACGGCAAAACGAGTCTTTATGTGTCGCTCCGTTGCATGCGCTTCGAGGGCCGCGACCTGTGGCTTTATGCTGGCGGCGGACTGCTTGCCGACAGCAACGAAGAGGATGAATGGAACGAGACAGAAGCGAAAATGGAGACGATGAGACGGCTCTTTGAAAGCTGAGCCCAAGAACGGTCTTAAAAAGCCAAGAGCGGTCTTAAAACGCCAAGAACGGTCTTTAAAGATAAAAAAGTCAATTAAGAAGATGTACAGCAATAAAGAAAACATAAACCTTTTAACGTCGTTGCTTGTTGCCAAAGGCATAACCGATGCCGTGGTGTGTCCTGGTAGCCGCAACGCGCCAATTGTGCACAACCTCAATGAGGCAGAGCAGATAACATGTCACCCTGTCACCGATGAACGGTCTGCCGGGTTCTATGCTGTTGGCTTGGCGCAAGCCACAGGGCGACCTGTTGTGGTGTGTGTGACCTCTGGGTCGGCGCTCCTGAACGTGGCACCTGCTGTGGCTGAGGCTTTTTATCAGCATGTGCCGCTCATCGTGGTGTCGGCAGACAGGCCGCAGCAGTGGATAGGACAGCTCGATGGACAGACGCTGCCGCAACAGGGAGCGTTCGGACCAATGGTGCGTCGGTCGGTGCAGTTGCCTGAGCCTCATGATGAAGAGGAAAGATGGCTGTGTGGCCGACTGATAAACGAGGCTCTCCATCTTGCCACTTGCAAGGGCTGTGCTCCCGTCCACATAAACGTGCCGGTGACGGAACCGCTGTTCCTGTTTGACGAGGAGAAGCTGCCCGAGACAACGCCCTTCAAGGCGCATACGCTGCCAACGACGTTCAACGTAGATACGTTCAAAGCCTTCGCTCAAGCCAAGCGTCCTATGGTGGTGCTGGGGCAGTTGCCTGACGGGGCTGTAGCCACCGACACCTTGCGCAGCCTGTCCCAACGTTGCGTGGTGTTGGCAGAGCCTCTGTCAAGCCCGTCTTACAACATAACACATGGCGATGAGGCTGTGCGTGTGCTCACGTCAGCTGATGGCGACAAAGTCGTTGCGCCCGACAGCACAGACCGCTTTGCGCCCGACGCCATTGTCTACATTGGAGGCACCGTAGTAAGCAAGGCCGTGCGTCGTTTCCTTCGTCAGGCAAAGGCGCCGACGTGGGTCGTGACACTCAATGTGCTTGAGGTGTCAGACCCGCTGATGTCGCTTACCGACATCGTGGAATGTCCGATGGAAGAGACAAACGCTCTCTTGCTGACTCTCGTGGCTGCCACAAACCTAAGTGCCGAGCACGAAGCGTTCTGCTCACGTTGGCAACGACTGCTCGACCGTTGTGGCGCACACGCCGAAAGCTATGAGCCGCCCTTCTCGCAGATGGCAACGGTGAGATATTTTGAAAGTCAGCTTGAGGACCTTTATGAAGACCTGCATGTTCATTATGCCAACAGCTCGGCTGTGAGGCTTGCCAACATCTACGCTGCACATCGTGTGTGGTGCAACCGTGGCGTTAACGGCATAGAAGGTTCGCTGTCTACGGCTGCCGGCTTCTCTCTCGGAACCACCGACAAGGTGGTGTGCGTCATTGGCGACCTCAGCTTCTTCTATGACCAGAACGCTTTGTGGAATGGTCGCTTGCGTGGCAACTTGCGCATAATATTGCTTAACAACCACGAGGGCGGAATCTTCAGTACGTTGCCAGGTCTTGACGGCAGTCCCGCCGCCCACGACATGGTGGCTGCTGCCCACAACACCGAGGCTCGCGGCATCTGCACGCAGAACGACATCGGCTACCTTAAGGCCACCAATATGGATGAGATGCAGGTGGGCGTCGTGACCTTGCTCACACAACAGGCAGACCGCCCCATGGTGCTTGAGGTGTTTACCGACGCTGCGGAGGATGCGAAGGCCATGAGAGAGTATTTTGAATCTTTAAAATAAACATTTTGATTTTTCTTGTAGGATATAAAAGCTTGCAGGAAATAAAAGCCTACAGGAGTAAAAGCTTGCAGGAATAAACCTTGTAAAAAAACAAACAAAGATATGAATTGTTCAAACCGTGAATGGAAAAAGATTGAGGATTTCGATTTTCAGGAGATTCTCTTCGAAGAATATAACGGCATAGCCAAGATTACAATAAACCGTCCGCGTTATCGCAACGCCTTCACACCCCGCACCACATGGGAGATGTCGCAAGCGTTTGCCTGGTGTCGCGAGGCGCAACGCATAGGTGTGGTCATCCTTACAGGTGCTGGCGACAAGGCCTTCTGCTCGGGTGGCGACATGCACGTCAAAGGCCGTGGCGGCTATGTCGGCGACGATGGTGTGCCACGTCTCAACGTTCTTGATGTGCAGAAGCAGATTCGCTCGCTGCCTAAACCTGTCATCGCCATGGTTAACGGCTTCGCCATTGGCGGCGGTCATGTGCTGCACCTCATGTGCGATCTCACCATTGCCAGCGACAACGCCATCTTCGGACAGACAGGTCCCAAGGTGGGATCGTTCGATGCTGGCTTCGGTGCCAGCTACCTTGCACGCATCGTTGGCCAGAAGAAGGCCCGCGAGATATGGTTCATGTGTCGCCAATACTCGGCAGAGGAGGCAGAACGCATGGGTATGGTGAACAAGGTTGTGCCTTTCGACAAGCTGGAAGACGAGTGTGTTGAGTGGGCAGAGACCATGATGGAACGCTCGCCTCTCGCTCTGCGCATGATCAAGGCCGGACTGAACGCTGAGCTCGACGGACAGGCAGGCATTCAGGAGTTGGCTGGCGACGCCACCATGCTCTATTACATGCTTGATGAGGCGCAAGAGGGTGGTCGCGCGTTCCTTGAGAAGCGCAAGCCCGACTTTAAAAAATATCCCAAGCTGCCATAAGCTTCCATAAACTTCCATAGGCTTTCATAAGCTTTCATCGTCTTCTATAAGCTTCCGTTATTAGATTATAAAGAAAAGAAAAATTAATGACTTATCATGTGACCATAGAACCGCGCACGCTGCATTTTAAACAGCCTGCAGGAACATCGAGGGGCGTCTACACCACACGCCAGTCGTGGTTCATAACCATAACCTCGCCCGAACAGCCCGACCGCAAGGGTGTGGGAGAGTGTGCGCCGTTGCCAGACCTCAGCTGTGATGCCATACCCGAGTATGAACGCATTCTCTATTCGGTGTGCAACATGTTCGGCCTTACGGGCAAGATAAACCACGACATGTTGCGCCCTTATCCTTCGATCTTGTTTGGCCTGGAGACGGCCCTGCTCAGCTTTGAAAGCGGAAGCGACGTGCTTTTCGACACGCCTTTCGCACGCGGCGAGGAGGGCATTCCTATTAACGGCTTGGTGTGGATGGGTAGCTATGATGAGATGCTCTCGCGGTTGGAAAATAAAATGAAGACCGGGTTCAGATGTGTGAAACTGAAGATTGGGGCGATCGACTTTGACAAGGAGCTTGACCTTATCCGCCACATTCGTTCCGCTTTCACCAAGGAGCAGATAGAGCTGCGCGTCGATGCCAATGGCGGCTTCACTCCCGACAACGCCATGGAGCGTCTTGAGCAGCTCGCACGTTTTGACATCCACTCCATTGAGCAACCCATACGCCAACACCAGTGGGCTGACATGTCGCGCCTCTGTAAGGAGTCGCCTCTGCCCATTGCTCTCGATGAGGAGCTTATTGGCGTAAATATGCTGTCCATGAAGCAGCATCTGCTCGACACCATCTGTCCGCAGTATGTCATCCTCAAACCCTCTCTGCATGGAGGCATGGCTGGCTCGCGCGAATGGATAAACCTTGCAAAGGAACGTGGCATAGGCTCTTGGATAACAAGCGCTCTTGAGAGCAACGTCGGGCTTAACGCAATCGCCCAGTTTGCCTCTGACGTTTATGGCCCGTCCATAACCATGCCTCAAGGTCTTGGCACAGGATTGCTCTTTACCGACAACATAGACATGCCGCTGGAGATTAGAGGCGATAAACTGTGGAGAGTGGGATAATGCCATGCTTGGTCGTGCTATCTGCCATGTTTAGCCTTGCTATCTGCCATGTTTAGCCTTGCTATCTGCCATGTTTACGACTCGTAAGTGACGTGTTTGCATGTCGCAAGTGACGTGTTTGCAAGACAATAATCAATTCTCAAAAAACAACAATGACACTCAACGAATTTATCGCCGACTGGCACTCGCCGTCTCCAACGCTGCTCGTTCACACCAGTGGCTCCACAGGCAAGCCTAAACCCATGCTTGTGGAGAAACGGCGCATGGAGGCGTCGGCACGCATGACATGCCGCTTTCTCAATCTTAAGGAGGGCGACACCGCTCTCTTGTGCATGCCGCTCCAATATATCGCCGGCAAGATGGTGGTGGTGCGGTCGCTCGTCTGCGGTTTGCGCCTCGTTGAGGTGGAACCGTGTGGACATCCGTTGCGCGGACTGAAGGAGGCTCCTGTGTTTGCTGCCATGGTGCCCATGCAGGTCTACAACAGCATGGCGGTGGAGAAGGAGCGTGCATTGTTGCGACAGATCAAACACCTCATCATTGGCGGTGGGGCTGTGAGCGCGGAGATGGCAGCCGCTCTGAAGACTTTTCCTAACGCTGTGTGGAGCACTTACGGCATGACGGAGACCCTGTCACACATCGCCTTGCGTCGGCTTAGTGGCCTGGATGCCAGCTCGTGGTATGAGCCGTTTGCTAACGTGAATGTCAGCACCACGGGCGAAGGGTGCCTCATTATAAATGCTCCCGATGTGTGCTCCTCAACGCTCGTAACCAACGACATTGCAGAGATAGCTCCCGACGGGCGACACTTCCGCATAAGAGGCCGAAAAGACAACGTGGTGTGTAGCGGCGGAATAAAAATGCAGATTGAGGAGATTGAGGCAAAGCTACAGCCTGTTATGGACGTGCCGTTCATTATAACGAAGCGCCCCGACGCCAAGTTTGGCGAGACCGTGGTGTTGCTTGCCGAGATAAAACACGATGGGATAGATACCTTGGAAGAAAAAGATACCTTGGGAGGAAAAGAAATTTTGGAAAAAATAAAAGCCGCGTGCAAGGCGCGGCTTTCAAAATATGAGCAACCTCATGTCTTCATGGCCTTAGACCGCCTGCCCATGACAGAGACGGGCAAGCCAGCAAGATCCGAGGCCATGGAGATTGCTGCTTATAAAGGAAACCAATCTCCGTAACCATACCGATGAAAAACTGCTTGCAGTCTTTTGTTTTTTATAAGTTGTCTTTTGCTTGTTTTTAATT
>ENA-OPMP01000317-OPMP01000317.1-human-gut-metagenome-genome-assembly--contig:-NODE-317-length-24788-cov-5.692637_pt1 | contig 24788 bp, 29 predicted proteins | sample MGYA00241527_ERZ501751 | MGnify/ENA primary metagenome ERZ501751 (study PRJEB25962, sample SAMEA2042647) | human gut metagenome | biome: human gut; feature: human-associated habitat; material: faeces... | reverse complement strand
TTGACAGAAATAGTTAAATGAGTTAGTGTATAACTATAAGTAATGACATTATGATGTAAGTATATAACAACAATATGAAAAAGAAACTTGTGATGGGGTGTTTCGCATCAGATAAAAATGGCAAGTAGATGTGGAGACCAGCGATGAAAAGTCAAGCATAAATTATACAGACCTCCTAGTCGAGGTTAAATTCTACATTGTCGGTCATCATCTTCCAGATGATTCTGACGAGTTTACCGGCGCAGTGCCCAAGGGCATTGCAGTGCACCGTTGATTCAAGACCGATGATGATGTTGTCCTTGTCATCACAGATGGATGTAAGGTTAGATTCCAACAGACTGAATCCATCACCGTCATTTGTAAATTTGAACGGCTCCATGAGAATTACGCCATCTGAGCTGATAGCTGGGGCAAAGTAGTTGAGTTTGGCAATGTCAATGCCTACATAAATCATGAGGTTGTGCCTCCCTTTCATAAAGTCTGATACCATGATATTCATCAGCGATTATCCTCGTAGACTTGATTGAAATAAGTACTTCCGAGCGAGAACCCATTGCAACATCGAGCAGATAAACAATTCAGATAAAGGTAGCGGCAATACGCTCCAGTCGAGTAGTCGAAGCTACAGGAAAAATCAAAAGTCCATAGTATTTGAATGTATTAAACCACGATACAAAAAATATAAAAAGAAGGGAGAATGTGTGATGATTCCCTCTAGGAATTATCATACAAATAAAAAATGAACAGTTTTGTATATGACATACCGGTAAAAGTATATTTTGGAGAAAATCAGCTGAGCCATCTTGGGGAAGAACTGAGTAGATATGGGAAAAGAGTGCTTCTGACTTACGGAGGAGGCTCCATCAAAAAGACAGGGTTATATGACGCAGTTGTTTCGGAAATCAAAAAAGCCGGACTGGAGTTTTATGAACTGTCCGGTATTGCGCCAAATCCGAGGATTGAGTCAGTGCGGGAAGGGGTGGAGATCTGTAAGAGAGAAAACATTGATGTACTGCTTGCCGTAGGCGGCGGTTCTACTCTGGACGCTACTAAATGGATGGCGGCAGGAGCCTGCGTGGAACATGACCCCTGGGAATTTTTTAGCCAATGGGCGCCTGTGGAAAAAGCCCTTCCTGTGCTGACCGTTCCGACCCTTGCGGCTACCGGTTCAGAAATGGATGCGGGAGGCGTGATCAGCAATCCTGAAACGCAGGATAAGATTGGAAGGGTTGCCAAACCGTTGCTCCCAAAAGTATCCTTTCTTGACCCTACAAATACCTATACGGTAAGTCCTTATCAGACGGCCTGCGGCGCTGCTGATATGATGTCACATATCATGGAAGTGTATTTCAATATGGAGACAGACCTGTATATGCTGGACTGCTTTATGGAAGGAATGATGAAAACCATCATCAAGTATGCGCCGATTGCCATGAAAGAGCCGGAGAATTATGAGGCAAGGGCAAACCTGATGTGGACATCCTCCTGGGCGATTAATGGTTTTGCACATGGAGGAAAACAGCAGGAGTGGAGCTGCCATCCCATGGAGCATGAGCTGTCTGCAATCTACGATATTACCCATGGCTTGGGACTTGCCATACTGACGCCCCGTTGGATGGAGTATTGCCTGGATGAGACAACGGTTTCTAAATATTATCAGTTCGGCGTGAATGTATTCGGAATTGACGCCTCCTTAGAGCCGATGGCAGTTGCAAAAGAAAGCATAGAATGGCTGTCGAAGTTTTTCTTTGAAACATTAGGATTAAAGAGAACCTTTACGGAAGTGGGGATCGAGAAGAAGAACTTTGCGGTGATGGCGAAAAAAGCTTGCGGAGGAGATGTACTTCTTGGATTTAAACCACTGAGACAGCAGGATATTGAGCAGATTTTTGAGATGTGTCTGTAAAAGTAAAAAGCAGTGGATAGAAGATTTCGGATAAGCTTTGGTTATGGATTCCATTAGCAATCCATTTTGCTTCAGACAGAAAAAAGAAAATAAAACTGTATAAATTTGATTTTATTTGAAATACTTGACAGAAATAGTTAAATGAGTTAGTGTATAACTATAAGTAATGACATTATGATATAAGTATATAACAACAATATGAAAAAGAAACTTGTGATGGGGTGTTTTGCATTAGATAAAAATGACAAGTAGATGTGGAGGGTAGAAATGAAGGCATTAAGTGTAGATCAAAATGGGAAGCTTGAAGTATGTGATGTTCCAAAGCCGGTCTATGGAGATTGCCAGGCTCTTGTGAAAACGTTGAGTTGTGGTGTCTGCAATGGGACAGATATGAAATTAATTCATGGTTCATTTAAAAACATGACGCATTATCCAATGCTTTTAGGACATGAAGCAGTTGGACAGGTTGTTGAAAAGGGAAAGTATGTTACAAGCTTTGAAATTGGAGATATTGTGTTGCTCCCATTTTTATATGGTGATGTAGGAAATATTCTTCAGGATGGGGTGCATATGCAGAGTATGGGATTGTAGGAGATGCAAAGGCCTATATTTCACATGGTATGGGACCTGGAACAAAGGAGTTTGATGACAGCTTTTACGCACAGACAGTCATCAAACCAGAGTATGGTCTTACTGCAGTTGAAGCATCTATGATAGTGACTTTCCGAGAGGTGTTAAGTGCCATCAGGAGATTTGGATTTCAAGCTAATCAAGATGTCGTGATTTTTGGTGCTGGACCTGTAGGACTATGTTTTACTCGCTTCTGTAAGTTGCTTGGGATGCGCACAGTAATTACTATTGATATTTCAGACGACAAAACGGAACAAGCGCGTAACATGGGAGCTGATATAGTAATTAATAGTTCTAAAGAAGATGTAGAGGCGATGGTTTTGAAATATTTGCCGGAAGGGGCAGATTATGTAGTAGATGCAGTGGGAATTAACCAATTGCTGAATCAGGGAATGCGACTGATAAAATATAATGGAAAAGTATGCGGATATGGTATTTCTCCAAAACTTGGAATGGATCTGGATTGGAGTGATGCACCTTACAACTGGCAGTTACATTTTGTGCAATTTCCAAGAAAGAAAGAAGAGGCAGAAGCACATTCTCAGATTATGGCCTGGATTGCAGCGGGTGCATTAAAACCAAGTGATTTTATATCAAATGTTTTTGAATTCGACCATATTTTAGATGCATTTGGGCTTGTAGAAAAGCGCTTACCAGATACAAAAAAAGTGGTAATTCGATATTCTTAAACTGGAATTATACTGTCTATTATACAAGAAGAGGAGAAAATGATGAAGACATCAAAATTATTCATGACATTACCTGAAGCATATGCGTGTACACCTGATGGCATGGAAATTGATAGATATGGAAATTTAATATTATCTTGCCCTAATTATGCGGATGAACATATGTCTGGATGTGTGCTTAGAATCACGAAAGATCGACGCGTAGAAAAGTGGTTTGATGTTCCTGTTCATCCGGAAACAGGTGTTGCAAGAAATATGGGGATCGCTTTTGACGGTAATTGGAATATATATTTGTGTGATAATCAGGGATGGTCAGAACGACCTGAGCTTCTTTATAAGGGAAGAGTTTTGAAGTGTGAGGTTGATGACGCGGGAAATATTAAAAAAACAACTGTGATTGCAGATCACATGGAACATCCAAATGGAATCAGAATACGCGGTGAGTATATGTACGTGACGCAAAGTTATCTTCACCCTGTTAAAGATCCATCTGGTAAACTTGTAAGCTGTGTATATCGTTTTCGCCTGGATGAACATGATATTGATATCACAAACACACTTGAAGATCCACATATTTTGACCACCTTTATTACACAAAATCCGGAAACTCAATATGGCGCAGATGGGATTGCTTTTGATAGTGCAGGAAATTTATATGTTGGAAATTTTGGTGATGGGGAGGTATGGAAACTCGTTTTGAATCAAGATGGGTCTCTAAAGGAAAAGAGTCTCTTTGCCAAAAATCCAGAAGAACTCAAAAGCACGGACGGTATGGTGTTTGATGAAAATGGAAATCTCTATATCGCAGATTTCTGTGCAAATGCGATTGTAAAAGTAACAAAGGATGGATATGTTTCACGTCTGGCTCAGAGCCCGGATTGTGATGGGCTGGATGGAGGTCTTGATCAACCTGGGGAGCCGATTATATATGATGGAAAAATTGTAGCATCTTGTTTTGACCTTGTAACAGGACCGGGAAAGGTGAATACAGCACATGAAATGCCGGCAACTTTAGCGGAGGTAGATATTTCGTGAAATATTTGATGGCACATGACTTGGGTACAAGCGGAAATAAAGCAACCCTGTATGATTGTGATGGAGTATTAATAGGCTCCTGCGTGGAGAGTTATGTGGTCAGTTACCCTAAAGATACATGGGCGGAAGTAAATCCAATTGATTTGTGGCGGGCAGTTTGTAATTCAACAAAACAGTTGTTAGAAAAAACAGGTATAAAGGCAGAGGATATTGCTGCAGTTAGTTTTTCTGGACAGATGATGGGATGTCTGGTGGTTGATCAGGACGGAGTGCCGCTCAGACCTATGATGATATGGGCTGATACACGCAGTGTTAAGCAGGAACAATTTATGAAGGATGCCATTGGAGAAAAACGTGGTTATCAAATTACTGGACACCGCTTAAGTGCATCATATAGTGCTGCTAAGCTATTATGGATTAAGGAAAATGAACCGCAGATTTATGATAGAGCATATCGTATGCTTCAAGCAAAAGATTACATTATTTATCGACTGACAGGCCAGTTTGTGACAGACTTAAGTGATGCATCAGGAACAAATTTGTTAGATATTGAAAAACAAACTTGGTCGACTGAATTGATCCAGGCATTTCAAATTCGGGCAGAATTACTTCCTGAATTGCATAGTTCTTCCGATATTGCTGGTACAGTCACAAAACAGGCAGCGAAAGAAACTGGATTGATTGAGGGGATGCCAGTTGTAATTGGTGGCGGAGATGGTTCTTGCGCCTGTGTTGGAGCAGGTGTTGTTCGTAAAGGAAAAATTTATAATGTACTAGGGTCGTCATCTTGGATTAGTATGGCATCTGATCATCCTTTCTATGATGATCAGATGAGAACCTTTAACTGGATACATCTGGATCCAAAATTATATACACCATGCGGGACAATGCAGACTGCTGGAATGTCTTATGCCTGGTATCGAGATGCTTTTTGCCAATTAGAGAGAAAAATTGCTCATGAAGAACAGAAAGATTTTTATATGTTGTTAGAGCAGGGAATTAGTAGTTCGCCTCCGGGTGCAAACGGGTTATTGTATTTGCCATATTTATTGGGAGAGCGTTCTCCAAGATGGAATGTGGATGCTAGAGCGGCATTTATAGGAATTGGAATTTCTACTTCAAAGGAGGATATGTTGCGTTCTGTATTGGAAGGAGTAGGATATAATCTGAGGGTCATTCTTGAACTTTTAGAGCAGATACAGCCTGTGAAAACCATAACAATGATAGGCGGTGGTGTAAAGAGCATGGTCTGGAGACAAATTCTATCGGATATATACGGAAAAAAACTTGAATTTCCACAATATCTGGAGGAAGCTACATCTATGGGGGCTGCAATCTGTGCGGGTGTTGGTATAGGAATATTTGCAGATTATAGTGTTGCTGAAAAGTGGAACATGGTACAATCATATCAAATTCCGAAACAACAAAATGTGCAATTGTATGAGGAACTGTATCGGGTTTTTAACAAAAGCTATGAAAGTCTCAAAGATGTTTTTGGAGAATTGGGAACCTTTAGAAGAAACAACACGAATAATCAATAATATATAAAAATAAGGATGAGTACACATGGAAGCGGTAAAATTAGATAACTTTTTAAAGGTAGATAAGGGAATACCTGTTCCTCTTTACTATCAGATAAAACAGGGTATACTACAGGCGATTCAGGAGGGTGCTTTAAAAGTAGAGGATATGATTCCGACGGAAGCAGAATTATGTGAAATCTGTGGTATTAGCAGACCGACGATTCGTCAAGCGTTGGGTGAACTGGTATCGGAAGGTTATCTTTATCGACTGAAGGGAAAGGGTACATTTGTTTCCAAGACAAAAATAGATGCAAGATTTCTGAATAAATTGCAGGGATTCAATCAGGAAATGTTGGAAAAAGGTTTGAAACCATCTACTAAGGTGATTAATTTTTCGTGTGTTCCCGGAAGGGAAGATATTAATGCAAAAATGAAGCTTGAAGCAACAGAACCGTTATTTTATCTTGAGCGAATCAGATATGCAGATGATGAACCGTTGGTATATGTGGAAACCTATTTTCCATATCGGCAATTCCAGATGCTGACGAATGTGGATTTTAATCAGAGTTCTTTGTATCAAAGTATGAGAGATCTTGCACAGGTAGAGGTTACAAGAGTACAGCGTGTGCTTGAAGCGGTAAATGCTGAAAAACGAGATGCAGATTTACTTGGTATTCCGAAAGGAAAAGCAATGGTAAGAGTGCAAACAGTAGGTTTTACAAAAGAGGGAAGGGCAGTAGAGTATTCCGTGGCAAGATACCGAGGTGACAGAAACAGCTTCAGTATCGAGTTACAGGTATAGATTTCATACGGAATATACGACAGCGTTTTCAAAAATAAAAATAAATGAAAGTGGCTGTCGAAATATTTAATTATATATGTAATGACATAAATATGTTAATACAGGAGGAAAGAAGATGGAAAACTTAAAATCAGAAAAGGTTTTAACAGCAAAGGAATTGGCCTCATATTTTGACCATACCCTTTTGCGGGCAAATGCAACAGTTTCAGAGTTTAAGAAGTTGTGTGATGACAGTAAACGATACGGTTTTTGCATGGTAGCTATTAATCCTGCTCCAGTAAAGCTGTGTAAAACGTTTTTAGCGGGCAGCCAGGTTCATGTAGGAGCTGCAATAGCTTTTCCACTTGGACAGACAACTTTGGAAGATAAGCTGTCTGAGACCAGAAATGCGATTAAGAATGGTGCGGATGAAATAGATTATGTTGTGAATCTGACCAAACTGAAAGCAGGTGATACGGCATATATTGAAAGTGAAATGGCAAGAATAACGGATATTTGCAGAGAATTTAGTGTTGTATCTAAGGTGATTTTTGAGAATTGCTATTTAACAGAAGATGAAAAGAAAACACTTTGTCATATTGCCACAAAGGTAAAGCCTGATTTTATTAAAACGTCTACGGGTTTTGGAACCGGAGGTGCAACGTTTGAGGATGTTGCGCTGATGAAACGGGAAACTGAAGGAAGTGGGGTAAAAATCAAGGCAGCCGGAGGGATTCGTACCTTAAAGACAGCGTTAGAAATGATAAATCTTGGAGTAAGTAGAATAGGATCTACTTCAAGTGTTGCCATTATGGAAGAATATATGGCTAATTCGCCATTATTATAAAATACATTAAAAAAGCATTCAAAGGAGGATACTGGTATGAGAAAAAAGTTTTTAGGATGTGCATTAGCGACAGCTCTAAGCGTATTGGGGCTTGTTGGATGTGGTGCAGGTGACACTGAGACCGTTACATCGGCAGATTCGGCAGCTGAGGTGCAGGTATCAGATAAAACCGAAACCGAGGAAACCGATGCAGCACAAAAGGAAATCACTTGGGCAACATGGGGAAATGAAGGAGAACTAAAACGGTTTGAAGCACTAAATGAAGCATTTATGGAAGCAAATCCGGATGTTAAAGTGAATTTTATTCCAATTCCAAATAATGGATATTCAGATAAACTTCTCGCAATGATTGCAAGCGGAACTGAACCGGATCTTTATTATGTTGCGGACGGTAATTATCATAGTCTGGCATTGGGAGGAAAATTAGAACCCTTGGACAGCTATATTGAGAACGACGAAAATATTAATAAAGATAATTTCTTTTCAAATCTGCTGACTTATCTGACAGTTGATGGACAGTTGTATGGCTTGCCGACAGATTGTGCACCTCGGGCATTGTATTATAACAAAACAATGTTAAAAGAGCTTGGATTGGAAGATCCGAATGAACTTGAGGAGCAGGGAAAATGGGATATCAATGCCTTTGAAGAAATGGCAGGCAAGATTAAAGATGCAGGAAAAATTGCGCTGGTGCTGGATAACAATCAGGAATCAAATATTTGCTGGTTTAGATCAAGTGGTGCAACTATGTATGATGAAAATGGAAAATGTATTATTAATAGTCCGGAATCTGTTGCAATCTATACAAAGATGCAGAATATGATCAAAGATGGGAAAGTACAGTGGAATGGCAATTCTAAAATAGATGCCAACGGTTTATTCATGGGACAACAGCTTGCGTTTGTAGAAGCAGGAAGATGGCTGATGCCGCTTTTTAAAGACATAAAGGACTTTGAATTTGATATTTGTCCGATACCTAAAGGTCTTACGGGAGAACGTACAGCATGCCTTAGTTCTATTCCGCTTTGTATGTCATCCAATTCAAAGGATAAAGAAACTGCGTGGAGATTTTTGAGCTATTTCGTTGGAGAAACTGGACAGACATTACGACTGAAGGATTATGGAAACTGCATTCCGTCTATGGATTTGCCAGGTCTGGATGAAGCGACGTTCATGAATGAAGCTTTACCGGAACATAAAGAAGTCTGGCAGAAATATCGTGCAGAGGGTGTGCGTGGATATGTGGAAGATTCCCTGCATCCCGAAACAGCCAATGTACTTTCTGATGCAGAGGATGAGATGTTTGCTAATTTTGCAGATGTACAAACAACCTTACAGAGCCTGCAGGATCAGATAAACCAAATTGTCAGTCAGTAAGAAGAATATACTTGAGTGCCGGAATGCGAAGGATGAGGGAATCATGCTTCGGTTCCGGTACTCAGGGAAAACAGGACTGTTATGAATATCATCAGGGAAGGACTGAGGTCAATATGAGGCAAAAAAAACGCGATGGTATCTGGGGATACATTTTTATTGCACCGCAGGTAATTGGCTTACTACTATTTTCCATTATTCCGATTATTTGTGTTTTCTATTTTAGCTTTTGTAAATGGGATGCAATTTCAGAGCCGGTTTTTGTTGGAATTCAGAATTATATTACAGAATTTCATGACCCGGCATTTTATAAAGCTATTGTAAATACACTGAAATATTCACTCATTTATATACCAGGGAATGTTGTGTTTGCATTGCTGATTGCAACAGCAATTCAGCATATCAAAGGCAAGGTCGGATATAGATTGATTTTCTTTTTGCCAATTGTTGCAAGCTCAGTTGGGGTATCAATGATATGGTTATGGATTCTGGAACCAAATTGTGGAATCCTGAATTATTTTTTGGAATGTATTAAACTTGGACGGGTCAATCTTCTCGGAGATACAAAAACTGTAATGTTAACAATTGGATTAATAGGAATCTGGTGCAATCTTGGATATAATGTTGTCATTTATATTGCTGGACTGGAAGGAGTGTCACGTGTATATTATGAGGCAGCCATGGTTGATGGCGCAAGTGCGTGGACAAGATTTATTCGAATTACACTTCCGATGATGTCTCCCACCATATTCTTTACATTTATTATGACAATGATTGCAAGTTTTAAAGTGTTTGATTTGGCATATGTAATGACAGAAGGAGGACCAGCAAAGGCGAGCTATGTGTTTGTAATGCACATTTATGATTACGGGTTCAAATTATTTAAAATGGGCCAAAGTTGTACTGCGGCAGTTATATTTTTCATGGCATTGCTTGGAATGACAGTATTCCAAAATGTTGTTTCAAAAAGGTGGGTGAACTATGAAAGCTAAAAGTAAAAAAGTGTTTTCGATTATAAAACATATAATACTTATTACAATTTGTATTATAATGATATTCCCGTTTTATTGGATGATAGCAACTGCATTTAAAGATACCTATGCGGTATATGAGTATCCACCCAAAATTTTCCCGAATCCATTGGTGGTTTCCAATTTTGGAAAGGTTTGGGAATTACTTCCGTTTGGACAGGCATTTGTGAATAGCATAAAAATTGTATTGACTGTAGTGGTGATTCAACTTTTAACAGCTTCAATGGCTGCCTTTGCGTTTGCAAAGTTGCAATTTAAATTCCGTGAACTGATTTTCCTTTTAGTGCTTGCAACGATGATGATTCCCGAACAGGTAATTATGATTCCACTGTTCCAGATGTTTCAAAAAGTAGGTTTGATAGATACTCATCTGGGTCTGATTCTTCCGACGGCATTCTGTTACCCTTTTGGTATATTTATGCTTAGACAGTTTATTATGGGCTTGCCGGATTCAATTATGGAGGCTGGAAAAATAGATGGATGTTCATATCCTGGAATCTTTTTCAAATTGACTCTTCCTTTGATTAAACCTGCGCTGAGTTCTCTGTTTATCTTTTCGTTTTTGCAGAATTGGAACAGTTTTTTGTATCCTATGTTATTTTTAAATTCACAGGAGAAGTTTACCCTTCCCTTGATGCTGAATACGTTTAAAGGATTATATTTTACGGATTGGCCGGTGCTTATGGCAGCGTGCAGTATCGTAATATTGCCAGTTGTACTGGTGTATTTATCTGCGCAGAAATATATTATAGAAGGAATAGCAATGACAGGTATCAAAGGCTGATTATATCATTTTGGAAGCTTTGAACAGTATAAGCTGCAAAATTATTTTTGATATGTTTAGAAAGAAGGAAATGAATGGAAATAAACAGAAGACCTAAAAGCCTGAATTTTGCAGATGCAGCAGAACCATGTTTGCGGCATATGACACTCAATTATGATGCGGATCATGATTATGTTCCTTATGTAGGAGTAACACTTGGAGAGAAAAAACCGCATTTTGTTCATCATCGCCTAGATTGGAGTGAGGTATTGCCCTATGCGATTTATGGAGAAATATGTGCTCGCGATCTCTGTGGAAGTCAGGAGGGATTAGAAATAGAAAAAAAGCAACGTGAACTGTTTTTACGTCAGATATCACCGTTGGATTTCCTGATTCACAGCAGTTCTTCCCCATGGAGCCAGTCTTATAAAATGTGCCTGTGGGAGCAGTCGAGAGCTTTACATGCACTTTTATATTGGTATATGGAAGAACAAGATGAGCGATTGGTTCATATCATGAAAAAAATGGTCGATACTTTATTCCATATGTCCCATCAATTTGGAAATCAGCGGATGTTTGCCCCTGAGGTTATTCGTGATATCGGAATGGGAGCGATTGCCTTGGGAGAAATCATAGATCCTTTACTCAAATTTGATGAACTGTTTGGAGATGAAAATGCAAGGACGCTTGGTGTGGGGCTTGCTTATTACTGTACAGACTTATCAACTGGTTTTTTTGATGAGAATGGAGATGTTGTTGGAAATCAGTTGTATCGATCTGGTATCTCAATATTGAGTGGGGTTTTACGAGCTGCAAGGCTTACGCAGGACGCTTCGTTATTTGCAAGAGGAAAGCAAATACATGATCGATTGTCCTCTTATGTAACGAGATATGGTTCAACACCATGTACAGAGCCGGCGTGCAGCAATATGGAATTGATATACAGTGCAATTCACCTTGCAGAAACAGTGGATGCCTCATATTATGAGCAGATTGATCGTTATGTCAGAAATCAGACAAAAGAAGCACAATTCCTGACAAAAAGTGAGTGGCATCGTGAACTAGCCCATGAAGGAAGGATTACAGGTGAGGAATTCCGCTGGGTTTTCGGAAATTATTCAGATACATTAGATACCTTACCATATGACTATTATGGTGATGATGTGCTCGATAAGAGTGAAGGAGGCTTCCTGTGGACAGATTTTTCTGAACATCGTTTTGTTCCGGCCTCTTTGATGCTGTGCTGTTCTGGTCATGCAATGCGAAGTTTCCATTTGGTAGCAGAAAAAATGATTCATCCTACCATTCAGGGCTTTGATGTTAATTTTCATTATTCATTTGAAAATGAGTATGCGGAGTTGATTAGTTATGAACCGTTTGAAGGAAAATTTGTAGTTATTCCTAAAAAATGTACGCAGAAAATACGGGTGCGTATTCCAGAATATTGGGAAAAAACAAAATTACAGATATTTTCTGAAGGTGCGGAGATACTATTTAAAATAGAAGGAAACTATGTGGTCATTCAGAATGCAGAGGCAGGACAGGAGATTCAATTTAAATATCCGTTGGAAAGTTATATTACCGAAGAGAATGTTTACCGAAATATAAATTCTATTCCTTGTTTTCAGTTCAAGGTACGAGTTGAATGGAAGGGAAATACAGTAATTCGATTGTTGGATCACTGCTCTGAGAATCCTAAAATGATTTATAAACATGTATCCAATGATTACATATACGGTGGGAAACCATTAAAAGTTTCCGGGCATATAAATTGGTAAAAAATTAGATTCATATTCAAAAGGAGAATAATATCCAAACAGAATGGAACGATTTCGGATCAATCATCGAAGGAGGAAACTCCGCAGCACCTTCCGATAGCGGAACTGATGTGTGAAGCAGCCGAAAAATTTGAAAAAAAATAGGAAAATATTGAAATGAAAAAAATGACAGACACATTTAAGCTGAATAATGGGTATGAGATACCCTGTGTGGGTTTTGGCACATGGCAGACGCCAGACGGGGACACAGCCATAAAAGCAGTCAGCGAAGCAATCAGGGCAGGATACTGTCATATTGATACGGCGGCCTGCTATGGAAACGAAACCAGTGTTGGAAAAGGGATTAAAGTTTCCGGTGTGGAACGAAGCCGTCTTTTTGTTACAGGCAAGGTTTGGAATTCCGACAGAGGTTACGGGAAAACGATGGTTGCTTTTGAAAAAACGATGGCTGACCTTGAACTGGATTATCTGGATTTGTATTTGATCCACTGGCCGGCTTCTTCCACACAGTTTGAGGATTGGGAACAGATCAATCTTGAAACGTGGAGAGCCATGACAGAGCTATATAAAGCGGGACGAATTAAGGCAATCGGCGTATGTAATTTCTTGCCGCATCATTTAAAGGCGCTTATGGAAACGGAAGTTCAGCCGATGGTAAACCAGATTGAATTCCATCCGGGACAGATGCAGGAGGAAACGGTTTCTTACTGCAAAGATCATAACATCATTGTTGAGGCATGGAGCCCTCTTGGAACAGGGCGGATGTTAAGCAATGAGATGCTGAAAAGTATTGCTGCGAAATATGGCAAATCTGCAGCACAGCTTTGTATCCGCTGGTGCCTGCAAAACGGCATCCTGCCGCTTCCAAAGTCTGTGACTCCGTCCCGAATCATCGAAAATGCGGATGTGTTTGATTTTGAGATTACAAACGAGGATATGGAAGCAATAAACGGGATGGAATACTGCGGAGGCTCCGGCCTGCATCCGGACAAGGTCGATTTCTAAAACTATGGGCGGGCTTGATTTTACAATTTACACAAAAGAAGATTTGAAGGAAGCGGTTCAGGCATTGGGCTTTCTCCCTCTTTTTGCGAATGAAATTCAGGACTTTTCCATAGAAGAACACACGGTTCCGAAAGCCTGGTTTTCGGACTTTGCAAATTTCCGTAGGGATGGGTATGATTTCGATGCACTGTATGATGATGGGCTTGCCAATTACCGGGATAAGGAACTATATGAGCTTCTGGAAAGGGAATCCCCTATCCTGTCAGGAGAACTGAAAAGGAAAGGAAATTATAGGAAGCTTCCTGTATACTTTAAAGAGTAAAGGGAATTGACCCAAAAGAATACCTCAAGTAAATTTAGATTATTACTGACCGGCCAGTTAGTAAAATCTAAAAACACAAGAGGTTTTCAAGATGAATGTTAAATCAAGAAGAACAAAAAACAAGTAAATGTAGAAAATCAGGCAATTAATCTTTTGTCAAAAGAGGAACTGGACAAGAAAATAGAGGTGGTAGAAAAAGAACTGAGATCCTATACCTGGCGTGACCTTGAAACAAACGGTAAATTTGCCAAGAACGATAAACTCTCTTTCATTACGGATGACATGCTTATAGTAGGATGCGATATAGGCAGTGAGACTCATTATATCAGGGCAATTGATGTCCGAGGAAGGGAGTTAAGTCGAGGAGCATTTGAATTCAGCAATACTTCAGAAGGTTTTGAGAATGCCAAGGCATGGGTGCTGGCACTTGCGGCAAAACACGATAAAAAACAGATAGTACTTGGTCTTGAACCAACAGGTCACTACTGGTTTGCATTGGCTGCATGGATGATTTCAAACGGAATCAGCGTTGTCCAGGTAAATCCATATGCCGTAAAGCAGAGCAAAGAAATCGAAGATAATAGCCAACTCAAGCAGTAAAGCATGAGTCTTTCCGCAAGATGCACAACGAACTCTGCAGATACGGAAGCCCAGCCTGTCACCCGGCACTTTGATGTGGCGGTGATAATAAGCATGAACAGACAGGCATCCTGCCTGACCGCAGGAGCATCTGAGCCGATGAAACTGGAGATTTGCGATTACATTATTATAAAAATCTGGAGTTATAGGATTGTTTTCTTCGACGTAAAGAGTTATCATAGTCTTGCTTTAAACACAAAGGCATTGCCGGTGCGTTGAGGGTTGAGGCAGGAAACCAAACTTTGGTCGGGGCGGTTCCTGCTTCTTTTGTCTCAATAGTTGCAAGGCTATGATAATACAAGAAAACACTGTGCTATTTGCCAAACAACGGAAAAGCGATATACGAATTTCATCCACCAAAAAGCAAAGCAGGGAAAAGAAATATCCCTATGTCAAAGCAGGTAAAGGAAGTATTGCAGGAGCAAAGAATATGGCATGAGGATGTGACAACAAGATTTCAACCACAACAGGGATTTGAGGATTTGGTGTTTACAAGTAAGACAAACCGCCCTATCCATGAAAGCAATATCCGAAGTTCAATTGAATATATAGTTGACCGTATCAATGCTCAAAACCCGACAGAAAAATTTGAGAGATTTACACCACATTGTTTAAGACATACTTTTGCAACAAATTGTATTGCAAAGGGTATGCGTCCAAAGACTTTGCAGAAATTACTCGGTCATAATTCGTTACAAATGACAATGGACTTGTACTGTCATGTACTGGATGAAACACTCAAAGAGGAGATGTCTATCATAGCAGAAATGGTGTAAAAATGGTGTAGTAAGTTATAGAGTGGGCTTGAAAATCCTTTAAATACAGGCTTTTCAGCCCTCACATATGAAGTTCTATATCTTCCAGGTGGTTGATGAAAAGTAGAAGTGGAAAATAGTGAAAAAATAGTGAAATAATAATGGAAAAAGTCCTCCTTTTTGGATATAATAATATTTGAAAGGGAGGCTTTTTTATATGATTAAAGTGACTTTAACGAATGAAATTTTAAGATATATTACAGAAATTGAGCAGAACAGATATAAAGTTTCGTCAGTCAAGCTCTCCAAAACAGTTATGAATAAGCTTCGCAAAAATTCAAAGAAAAAAAGTTCGTATGCCTCGAACAAGATAGAGGGAAATCCCTTGTCGGAAAAACAGGTGAACGAAGTAATAGAAAGTGATGAAAGAAAGCATTATCTGAAACCGGAGCAGGAAGTCCGGAATTATTTTTTGGCGTTGAATTATCTCGAAGAAAAGGTAAAGAATAAAGAAAAATTTTCCAAGCAACTTATTTTAGATGTACAGAAACTGGTGGAAAAGGGGGCGTCCAAAGAAAAAATAGGTCTCAGAGGACCTATGCCGCCCGGAGTTCTGTTTGCAGTGTATGATTCCAAAACAGGGAATCCGGATTATATTCCCCCGGAATATTGTGACATTCCGGGACTTTTGGATGAATTAGTGGAGTATGTAAATACTACGGATGATCACCCTCTGATCGTAGCAGCAGTGGTGCATTATCAATTAGTGACAATACATCCGTTCGAAGACGGCAATGGCAGAACGGCAAGACTGTTATCCGGTTATATTATGGACTTGAACGGTTACGGATTTAATGGAATCGGATCGTTAGAAGAATATTTTGCATACGATATAGATGAATATTATGAATCTATTCAGATGGGACTTCCGGCATTGTATTATTCCGGAAGAGAGAATCCTCCGCACCCGGAAATCTGGATTAATTATTTTCTGCGAATGGTGAAACTGTATTCGGGAAAAGTCTGTGACTTACAGTTGGCTTCTGAGGAGGAAGATATTGCAGGAAGTCTATCTTTTCTGAAAGGAAAAGAAAAGGAGCTATTATTGTTTTTAATGAAAAATTATCGGGGAGAGTTTACTCCGATTGAAATTAGCAGAGAATTGTCGGTAACAAATAAAACGGTTATTAACAGACTGACGATGCTGGTAAAAAATGGATTTGTGATTCCTATATTAGTCAATAAGAGAATCCGATCGTATGAATTGAGTGAATTTACCAAAGATCATGAGAAAAAAATTATAAAAGCTATCAGCTAAAAGTCTATATTTTTCAGGTGGTGGATGAAAAGTAAGTGGCTGAAAGTGGCGGAAATGCTTGATTTACAAGGGTTCGAACGTGTTTGGTGATAAGCTTGCAAACTATGTTCGCTCTTCATAATACGGAAATTTGTAGTATAGATGTAGCGTTTTGTGGTATACTATAGAAGAACAAATACCTTTCTGTGAAAGGGAAAGGGGAGAGGATACGCGTATGACAGTTGATAGAAGAGTAAGCAGTATTGAATCCAGCTTCAAAATGGAAAGCATGCCATTTGATGCAGAATGTCGTCAAAGAGTAAGAAATGTCTTGACCAAGAAAGTTTCTGCTACAGATGCAATTTCAGAATTAAATAAGAAATACAGAGTATCCAAGAAGCAGGTTGAAGGATCAAGAGTATGATTATTTCTATGAGGATGAACAGGATGCCAAGTACTGTTATCCGGGAACAAATGTATTAAAGAATAAACTGGATATAAGAGATTTAGATACATTGCATGAGGCTGAAAGAGATTATTCAGCGGTGCGTCAGGCAGAACTCGTAGGTCAAGGCGTTACTGGAGATTTCTCTTTTAAGCATCTTTGTTCTATACATAGGCATTTATTCAGTGATGTATACTCTTGGGCGGGCAAGACGAGAACGGTTGATATTTCCAAAGGAACCGTTTTCTGTTTGGTGCAGTTTATCGAAAGCCAGTTTGATGATTTGTATCGTAAGTTGAAAAAGGAAAATTTCTTAGCTGACATAACCGATAAGGAAGAAATGAGCGAGAGACTAGCCTATTACCTGGGTGAGATTAATATGATCCATCCGTTTAGAGAAGGTAATGGAAGGACTCAGAGAATATACATTGAGCAGTTATGCTTGAACAATGGTAGATTTGAAATTGATTTTACCGATGTTTCAAAAGAAGAGATGATAGCCGCCAGTGTCAGATCGGCAAATGCCAGCAACGATATGTTGGAAAAATTGATTAGTAGTTGTCTTGTTGAAAAATAGTTTTAGAGAAGAATGTATGTTCCGCTTTAAGTGTAAAAACTGATTTTTGAGCTGACCATAGGTTAACGACAGGCTAACGATAGACTAACGATGGACTAACAAGAAACTAACGACAGACTAACAACGATATAATTGTAATGCCAAAACAGATATGATATTATTATCATGGATTTGGTAGGACAAAGCGATCAATCATTCGTGTCCACAAAAGACTACTATTTTATTACAAAAAACTACTAATAAATTTACATATAAAACTAATAAATTTACGTATAAAACTAGTAAAAAACTAATATATAGTCACTTTTATTTTTATTATGGTTGTAGTAAGATTATCATGGCAATCGAAACAGAGATGTTCCGGTTGCTTTTTTTATGCCATGGAAAGGGGGGATTTGATGGAATAAGCTATACAACAACATAAGTGATAGCCAATACATACGTATGTACTGGCGTACACGAGCAGAACTGTCTGGCATTCGGTATTCCGGGGATGCAGCATGAATTATTTAAGGATTCATGATATGTACAAAAGTTGTTGAAGTAAAGGTGTAGTATGAGACTTTTTATGATTATTGATTTATATGTGGGCTACAAGGAAGCATGTTGCTATGGTGTAGAAAAGGTGGAAAATAGTACAATTATTGTAATGGAGAGTGAAGTATGATATTTTATAAGAAATCAACAAATCGGAATTTAATGGAGGGATGTTTCTATGAAATCTTTTGTTTGCAGTTTGTGTCACAATGGCATACTTGGAGGAGGTCTGTACCTCGATAGTCAGTCGCTTACTTACAAGACAAACAAGCTTACAGTTGACAAAAAATACAGAAATTTAGTTTTGCCGATGCAGGAAATAAAAGAAATCTCTTGGAAGTGGATAGTCTTTCCAATTGCAACAGTTAATATGAAAAATGGAGAACTATATAAATTCATTATTTTCAATAAATCACGCTTTGCAAAATGGTTTCAAGAGTATTCTCGATAAATACAAAGTGTCAAATTCCGGTTTAATGAACAGGAGATGATGATCGCATGAAAATCCTACATGAACTTTCTTGGCTATGGGAAACGCTGGGCATTGCGCTTGTTGCTGCGGCTGTCTGCATGGCTTGCGCTGCGCTGATTGGCAAGGCAGCGAAGAAGAAGCTCGACAAAAAGGTGTTGGCGGTCGTAGGGGCAGCGGCATTTGTGGGCGCGATTCTGGCGGTCATTCTGATCGCCCGGACACCGATGCCGCTTTGATAGGACGGAGGATAGAATAATGCCGCTTCAAATTGTCAGAAATGACATCACAAAAATGAATGTGGACGCCATCGTCAACGCTGCCAACGAGTCGCTGCTGGGTGGCGGCGGTGTGGACGGCTGCATTCATCGTGCCGCAGGACCGGAGCTGCTGGTGGAATGTGAAACGCTCCACGGCTGCAAAACCGGGAGCGCAAAAATCACGAAGGGCTATAAGCTGCCCTGCAAATATGTCATTCATGCTGTCGGTCCGCGCTGGTATGACGGGCGGCATGGTGAGCGCGAACGGCTGATCTCATGCTATCGGACTTCGCTCATGCTGGCGAAAGAATACGGCTGCGAATCGGTTGCGTTCCCTCTGATTTCCTCCGGCATTTTCGGCTATCCGAAGGATCAGGCTCTCAAAGTGGCGATTGACACCATTAGCAGTTTCCTTCTCGAAAACGAAATGACGGTGTACATCGTCATTTTTGACCGCAAAACCTATCAGATCAGCGGCAAGCTGTTTGCCGATATTGCAGCGTACATAGATGACCGCTATGTGGACGAGCATACTGATAATCGTTCCGAGCGTCTGCGCAGGATGAACGCCTTCCGGATGGAAGAACCCATGCCTTGCGAGGCATCCGTTTGTGAAGAGGCAATCGAACAGCTCATGCCTCCCGTCTCTGCGGCGGCTGCCCCCAAAAAGGCGGCAACCCTTGATGACGCGCTGGGACAGATCGACGAGAGTTTTTCCGAGATGCTTCTGCGAAAGATTGATGAGCGCGGCATGACGGACGCGCAGTGCTATAAGAAGGCGAATATTGACCGGAAGCTCTTCTCGAAGATCCGCTCGGACAAGTCTTATAAGCCTTCCAAGCCCACGGTCATTGCGTTTGCCATTGCCCTTGAGCTGCCGCTTGTTGAAATGAAGGATATGCTCATGAAGGCTGGCTTTGCGCTCTCCCACTCCAACAAGTTTGACATCATCGTGGAGTATTTCGTGGAGCATGGGAACTATAATGTCTTTGAGATCAACGAGGCTCTGTTTGCCTTCGACCAAAGTTTAATAGGAGCATAAGGTCTATGGATAAAGTGTTTCAGAAATTTTTGCGAAGTGGTATTGACCTCTCTTCCGTAGGAGTGAAGCGTCGTGAAGATAACAACCCATACTTTTGCACGCCAAAAGGTGCATCTATTTTTGGCTGGGCGGGTGTGGACGGCATCCACTTCTGCTTTGTTCGAGACTTTGGCGGTATGGTATTTTCCGTCAGTCCCATGAACTCGGCTCCGGATTTTGTTCATCCGCTGGCAAACGATTTTGAAGACTTTCTGAGGTTGCTCCTTGCTTGCAGTGATTCGGCAGCGCTGGAACAGGCGTGGATGTGGGATAAAGCCCAGTTTGAAGCCTTTTTGCAGGACAACCCTCCAACGCAGGATCAGCAAAGAACGCTATCAGAGCTTGCTGAGAAAATGAAATTGACGCCTATGGAACAGCCGTGGGTATACATCAAAAAGCTGCAAGCATCTTTTGATTATAGTAAGATCAAGTACACCGAGGACTATTATGATGTTGATATGAACCCAGAAGCAGAACCGACCATGCCTGAGTGGAAGGTCTACTTTGAGGGAAACTTCTGGGGACATTCGGGAAAAGACCATGCCGGAACGGAAATCCGGTTGAATAAGCAATTTGACTGGGCGAGGCATCATTGGGTTATTCCTGCGGCGTATTCTTGCAGCAAGGGACTCGTCATGGACTTTTGTATGCGTACCCCGGAAGAAGACATTCGCAAGTTCATAACTAAATGGGATTTACACCCCGAAAACGACTCCTGCGAATACTTCACGCAGGAGCAGCAAATGCAGATAGATTTAGACAATCCACTTTGCCTTGACTTTATTCCTCGTTTGGAATTGAACGGGAAAACAATGCTGACCTCCCACGGCTGTTCCGTGGTCTTTAATCCATGTTTGCCAGACGGGGTGATCAATGAAGCGGAAGCAAAGTGGGCATTGGAACACTATGATTTGGATACATCCTATGGATGGATGATTTTTCGGGCAGCTTTTCCGTGGACAAGCAAACGCCGTCCTGAAATAAAAGCCCTCTCCCTTACAATGGAGCAGCAGTCGTGTCGTGTCCCGGGACCACATTTCAAGGCACACGCTCCCGGTGATTCGTTTTCTTTCCTCCATCCGGTCAGTGGAAAAAAATACACATTGACTGTACAGGAATTAGAGCAGCAGACAATTTCCGAAAAGCGTTACGGTTCTGACCGCTGGTTTTATCCTACGCATTTTACTGCTATGAGCTATACACTTTCTCCTGAACCTGACAGCGATGTTACGATCTGTGATTGCGCTGAGGGGGACAAGCCTTTGGAAATTGCGCCATGCTCTGACCGCTATGCACCAGAGGCACGAAACGATATTGCTTGTATCGGCATTATCGGCGGAGCGGACGGTCCAATCGCAATCGTGTGTGGAGACAGCTCAAAAGAAAAACTTCATGCAGTTTGTTCCTCTCTACACTTTGAGCCGGTGGAGGGTGATATTGAATGGCGTATCGTATTCAACATTAAAAGCTCCAATGAAATGTCATTAGGGCTGATCTAAGAAGAAAGCGGAGGCAAAGAAGGTGAAACAACACACTTACATCGCAATCGACCTGAAATCCTTCTACGCCTCCGTGGAGTGCCGGGAGCGCGGCTTAGATCCTCTGGACACAAACCTTGTTGTTGCGGATGAAAGCCGTACCGATAAGACCATCTGCCTTGCCGTCACGCCCTCCCTCAAGAGCTACGGTATCTCCGGACGCGGGCGGCTGTTTGAAGTCAAGCAGCGTGTGAAGGAAGCAAATGCCGGACGGCAGCACGATGCGCCGGGACACAGGCTGGACGGTACATCACACTTCTTCTCGGAGCTGCAAGCAGACCCTTCTCTGGCGATTGACTTCATCATCGCGCCGCCTCGGATGGCGTACTACATGGAATACAGCACCCGCATCTATCAGGTTTATCTCAAGTATATTGCCCCGGAAGATATTGTGGTCTACTCCATCGACGAGGTGTTCATGGACGTGACGGACTACCTGAACACCTACAAACTCTCCGCCCATGATCTCGCCATGAAGATCATCCTCGATGTGCTTGAAACAACCGGCATCACAGCAACCGCAGGAATCGGCACGAATCTTTTCCTCTGCAAAGTGGCAATGGATATTGTGGCGAAGCACATCCCCGCCGACAAAAACGGCGTCCGCATTGCAGAGCTGGATGAGACGAAGTTCCGGCGTGAGCTTTGGTCTCATCAGCCCCTCACGGACTTCTGGCGCGTGGGTCGGGGCATTGCCAAGAAACTTGAGCAGAACGGGATGTTCACCATGGGCGATGTTGCCCTTTGTTCAGAGCGGAACGAGGACTTGCTTTATAAGCTGTTCGGCAAGAATGCGGAACTACTCATTGACCATGCGTGGGGCTGGGAGCCTACGACCATTAAAGCAATCAAGGCGTACCGCCCCAGCTCCAACAGCCTCAGCTCTGGTCAGGTTTTGCACTGCCCCTATGAGTCGCAAAAGGCGAAGCTGGTTGTGCGGGAAATGACGGACTTGCTTGTGCTGGACTTGGTGGACAAGGGGCTTGTCACTGATCAGATGGTTCTCACAGTAGGCTACGACATCGAGAACCTTACCAATCCGGCACGACGGGCAAAGTATCACGGTGCGGTGGAGAAAGACCCCTACGGGCGGGAGATTCCCAAACAGGCGCACGGGTCTATCAACCTCGACGGTCACACATCCTCTACCCGCAAAATAATGTGTGCCGTGTCAGAGCTGTTTGACCGGATCGTGGACAAGAATCTGCTTGTCCGCCGTATGTATGTTGTGGCAAATCATGTCCTGCCGGAAGCGGACGCGCCGAAGAAAAATGACGGTGCTGTCCAGCTTGACCTCTTCACCGACTATGCCGCAGAAGAGGAAAAACAGAAAGCCGAAGATGCCGCTTTGGAGCGTGAGCGGAAGATACAAGCCGCCACGCTTGCCATCAAGAAGAAGTATGGAAAGAACGCCATCCTCAAGGCAATGAATCTTGAAGAAGGTGCAACCGCGAAAGACCGCAATGCGCAGATTGGAGGGCATAAGGCGTGAACGGAAAATACGACGAGATCATGGGACTTCCTCACCACGTTTCCAAAACGCGACCACAAATGCCGATGTCAGATCGTGCAGCGCAGTTTGCACCCTTTGCCGCCCTCACCGGCTATGATTCTGCAATCAAGGAAACCGGACGTCTGACCGACGAAAGGATTGAGCTTGATGAGGGAGCCTTGACCGCTTTGAACATGAGGTATCAGCTTCTCATGGATGCCCTTGATGAAGAGCCGGAGGTTGAAATAACCTACTTCAAACCTGATGAGCGCAAAGCTGGCGGTGCGTATGTAACTGCAACCGGCGCAGTCATAAAGGTTGATGACTTTGAGCGCCTAATTACCATGCAGGACGGCACGAAGATTCCGATGGATGACATCCTAAGCATTGACGGAGAGCTGTTCTTATCCTTAGAATAATGTCGCTTGCCATGCGACCAAATGAAGTGAATACCGAAGTACAATATGACTGTAAGGTGAGACGCCAAGCAGTCATATTTTTATATACGGAGGTACTGAACATGAGAAAAAACTTAACGGAGATTGTATTCATCCTTGATCGCAGCGGCTCGATGAGCGGGCTGGTCTGCACGTTGGCACCATTGAGGGTCACGGCATTGCCATTGGCATCATGGTTGCGGTAGAAGATAGCGTAGATGTCGGCGACATCCTTCTTGCCCTCAACGGGAGAGCCATCGACATTCTGGAAGGTGGGACCGGGGGTGTAACGATAGTAACCACTCAACCGCTTGGGACGCTTGTCAAACGGACGGCCGAAGCGAGTGGCGTTGAGGGGCTCCTGAAGGGCACCGAGGGGGTCAAACTCGCCGAGGAAGAGGTTGCCCGCGGCGATGCGCTTGTTGAGCGTCTGCGCCAGGGCGCCGGTCTTGCGCGTGACGAGGCGCACAGCCTTGCCTGAAACCATCTTCAAGAGGAATGGTGGGATATTCGAGGGGGGCGGCATTGGAGTTGGAGACATTGAAGCCGCCATTGCCCGATGCCCAGATGTCGGTCATCACGCCATGCTCCTCGTCGCTCCAGACATAGTACTTGTTCTTGCTGTTGAGACGATAGTTTTCAAAGTCATAGCTATACTCGTCGCTCACGGTCTGGGTGACAGGGACGACAGACACCGTGTAGTCGCGGTGCCAAGCGCCATCCTCAGAGGTGACGCGATAGACGACAGGGCCCTGGGAGAAATCGTGGACGCTGCCATTGGCGGGAGTCATGACGGCTCCGGGAGTAATGGCAAACTGGGGGGCAAGGGCGGTGATGTCGGCCTTGCGGCGGACGGTGAAGCGGATGTCGGTCTTGTCGGAAATGACATAGACAAGACTGTCGCTCGCCTGGTAAAACATGGCGGAGGGGTCGTCGGCATGTATCCATGCCTGGACGATGTCGCACTCGGCATTGGGAGCCTCGTCTTTGAAGCAAGAGGTGAGCGTGAGCAAACTCAGGCATCCCCATAGGATATGACTTTTATTCATTTTCGCTCTATTATAACGATTATTGTGATGCAAATTTACGAAATAATAGTGTTTGCCCGAAATAAAAATGGAGATAAATAAAAATATTGGCCGTTAAAAAGTTTTCATCCGTACCTTTTGCTTAGTAGACTTGGCAATTAGGGATATAAATGGAGATGGAACGGATGCGGAGATATGGGCGGAGGATGACTGCAGGATGACGGGACGTGACGAGTTTGTGGCGTTTTCCACTTTTTTAACCATCGCCATAGCGGCGAGGCAGAAAGAAATGGCTACTTTTGCACCTATAATAATATAAGGTATGAAGACAAGAATAATCACAATCATGGTGGCACTGATGGCGGTAATAGCCCATGCCACGGCACAAGATTTGGACGAGAAGTATGCCACCGACCTGCTCAAGGCAGGCACCGAAGCCCCCGACATGAGGGTGGGCACCGGCAAGGACGGCAAGGCGGTAAGGCTGAGCGACCTGAAGGGCAAGTATGTGCTCATCAACTTCTGGGCATCGTGGTGCCCCGACTGCCG
>ENA-OPMP01000308-OPMP01000308.1-human-gut-metagenome-genome-assembly--contig:-NODE-308-length-25142-cov-2.292701_pt1 | contig 25142 bp, 21 predicted proteins | sample MGYA00241527_ERZ501751 | MGnify/ENA primary metagenome ERZ501751 (study PRJEB25962, sample SAMEA2042647) | human gut metagenome | biome: human gut; feature: human-associated habitat; material: faeces... | reverse complement strand
TTTTTTGTTTAAAAATACCGCCTACTGTGTTATAATGATGAATAAGAATGCATAATTGCGTGAAGAATGTACTTTTTCAGAAAATGAGATGGGTTTATTTTATAGTAGATACATTGTGTGACAGACAGGAAGGAAATCTGCATGGTTAACGAAGAACGTTTACATCATATGATAAAAATGGCGATATTTGACACCGATCAGGGAAAAGAATGTAAGCCGATGACACAGTATGCAAGAAAAGATTATGTTTCGCTGCGTATGCTTGGAAGCTTTGTGTCAGGAACGATTGGCTTTGCGCTGATCCTTGTGACATGGGGCATTTATTCCATGAACCAGTTAATGGAGAACCTGAATGCAATGGATATTCAGGAACTGCTGACATCCGTGCTGGTAAAGTATATTGTGTTTATGCTTGCTTACATGGCGATCACGTATTTTGTTTATAATAGAAGATATACAAAGGGACGCCGTGAGGTAAAGAAGTATTATGGCAATCTGAAGAAGCTGAATCAGTTATACGAGAGGGAAGACAAGCTGAAAATGTCTGAGAATAAAGACTGGGAATAATCCCTGAACACTGCCGGGGGCAGGAAAATCAGGAGTAAAACAAACGGCGGGAGGCTAAAATGACAACCTTATTAGAATTGAAAGAGAAACTGATCCGTTTTTACGGAAAAAATGAAATATATGTGAAACCGGCGATCCGGTTTGTACTTGCATTGTTTACATTCCTTATGATCAACAACAGTATTGGATATATGAAACTGGTCAGCAAGACTCCGGTTGCAGTCATTCTTGCACTTGTGTGTTCCATGCTTCCGGCCAATGATTGCAATTGCTGCGTTGGTCGTTTTGGCGGATCTGTATGCATTATCCATTGAGGTGTGTCTGGTAGGACTTCTCATGTTTGCGATCATCTATTTTATTTATTTCCGTTTTTCCCCAAAGAGTGGTATCAATGCGGTTCTGACACCGGTCTGCTTTAAACTGCATATTCCTTATGCAGTACCGGTTGGCTCCGGCCTGCTGAGTGAGGCGTATTCTGTTGTGTCTGTTGCCTGCGGTACTGTGATCTATTTCTTTATCCATGGAGTGAGTGAGAATGCGAGTGCGTTGAGCGATGCAGCAGAAGAGACTGATTCTTCGGTATCAAAAGTAGTAGTGGCATTGAACCAGCTGGTTGGAAATAAGGAGATGTACCTTGTTCTTGGTATTTTTATCATTACGACACTCATTGTCTATGTGGTGAGAAAGCTTGACATTGAACATTCATGGACTGTTGCATGGGCATCCGGTATTTTATTTGAAGCGATCGGACTGACAGCAGGATACATTTTACTTGGGATTTCAGACAAAATTGCCGGTGTGATCGTTGGAAGCGTGATCTCCGGTGTGATCGCCATGATCATCCAGTTTCTGTTTTTTAATCTGGATTACTCCAGAACGGAACGCCTCCAGTTCGAGGATGATGATTACTATTATTATGTAAAAGCAGTTCCAAAATCTCTGGTGACGGAGAAAGATAAACAGATCAAACGTTTTAACGGAAAAAGTGAAAAGGAACGTTTGAACAAGAAGAAATTTGCAGAAGAGATGGACATAGACGAAAATTTATTAGATTAAAAGGAAGTGAATCCGGTGCAGAATTTAGGCGTAATATTGCGGACGTTTTGGGAAAAAGCGGTGTCTTACCTGACACTTCAGATGTCCCTCACAGATATTATAGAGATCATTATCATTTCAGTGCTGATCTATTATATGCTGGTTTGGATCAAAGATACGAGAGCGTGGATGCTTCTCCGTGGAATCCTTGTGATCCTTGCCTTTGTTTTGCTTGCAGTTTTGTTTGAAATGAATACGATCGTCTGGATCGCCGACAAACTGTTTAACGTGGCAATGATCGCTGTGGTCGTGATCTTCCAGCCGGAGATGCGCAAGGCACTGGAAAATCTCGGACGGAAGAACATTTTGGTAAATCTTTTTAATTTTGATTTCAACAAAGTGGAGAATGGAAAGTTTTCCGACAAGACTATCACAGAGCTGGTGAAAGCCTGCTATGAGATGGGAAAAGTAAAAACAGGAGCACTCATCGTAGTGGAAGATGAAATCGTTCTGACGGAGTATGAGAGGACAGGGATTGCCGTAGATGGTATCCTGACCAGCCAGCTTCTGATCAATATTTTTGAAAAAAACACACCGCTGCATGATGGAGCAGTCATTGTGAGGGGAGACAGAGTTGTTTCTGCCACCTGCTATCTTCCACTGACGGACTCCTTAAGCCTGAGCAAAGACCTTGGAACAAGACACCGTGCGGCAGTCGGTATCAGTGAGGTGAGCGATTCACTCACAATTGTAGTATCGGAGGAAACCGGAAAAGTATCCATTGCACTGGACGGTGAACTTTACCGGAATGTAGATGCAGAATTCTTAAAAAATAAACTGGCTTACATTCAGAAACGTGAGCAGGACACTTCGAAAGTGAAATCATGGAGAAGGAGGCTGAAAGATGTTACAAAAATTCGGAAAGAGAGTAATGAATAACTTTGGCCTTAAAATCCTTGCTGTTTTGTTTGCTGTTGTTTTATGGATCGTAGTCGTGAATATTGATGATCCGAGCAACTCAAAACCTTACACAACCAGTGTCTCACTGGAAAATAAATCTTATATCACCTCCATGGGGAAATGGGCAGATTATCTGGATGGAAAGAATACGATCACGTTCAGCGTGTATGCAAAACGCTCTGTGCATAATACACTTACCAATGCGAACTTTACAGCAACGGCGGATGCACAGAAAATTGAATATGATGAGAAAACAGGGACTTACCGTGTGCCGGTTGTCGTGACCTGTAACCGTAACAACAGCAGTATTAATATTACCAGCAAAGATCTGTATCTGGATCTTGAACTGGAGGATTCTGCTTCAAAGCAGTTCCCGATCAAGACAAACACAACCGGTACGGTTGCGTCGGGATGCGCGCTTGGTGATGTTGAGATCACAGATGCGAATGTTATGAAAGTATCCGGTCCGGCTTCTGTGGTAAATCAGATCGATACCGTTGTGGCGACTATTAATGTAGATGGCATGTCAACGGATATCACAGACCGTGTGACACCTGTATTTTATGATGCACAGGGAGAGGTTGTGGATACGACAAAGCTTACGCTGAGTGTGAGCACAGTCAATATCAGTGCACAGATCCTGAATACGAAAGATGTGGAACTGGAATTCCTGACAACCGGAACTCCGGCAGATGGATATCAGGCAGGGGATATCACCTATACGCCACAGAAAGTACGTATTAAAGGCGAGGCGGCTATTTTAAATACCATTAATAAGATCACGATCCCGGAAGAAGTGTTAGACCTTACAGACGCATCTTCGGATATTGAAAAGACTGTGGATATTTCCACATATCTTCCTTCAGGTACTGCTTTGGTGATCAGTTCGGACTCAAAGATCGATGTTACGGTTGTTGTGGAGGCAGTGAAGACAAAGACTCTGCAGATTCCGGTGACAAATCTTCAGGTGATCGGACTTGACGCAGATGAAAAAGTGCAGTATGAGGAAGACAACATTGCCCTCACTGTGTCCGGAAGGAGCAGTGTGATCGATGCACTGGACGAAAAGACGATTTCCGGCAGTATCGATCTGACTGATCTGAAGCTGGGTGCACATAATGTACTGATTACATTTGAACTGGATGAGGATACGGTCAGCTATGCGGATACTTATGCAGCAGTTACTATTGAAAGTGCATCTGATACATCTGCTTCTGCTGAATCTGACAATACAGATGGAGAACTGGAAAATACGTCAACGTCTAAGAAGGTAACTGACAGGTAGCAGATTTTGAAACAAGTGGAGCAGAAATAACGAATTGAAAATCATAAAAATCTGAAAAAATATTGGATGATTGAAAGAAGCTGATAACCAGTTTCACAGATATCTATAAAATCAGGAACAAAGAGAGGAATAGTAACATGGCAAGAATGTTTGGAACAGACGGTGTCCGTGGTGTGGCGGGCTCGGAACTGACAATTGAACTGGCAACAAAGTTAGGTCAGGCAGGAGCTTACGTGCTCACAAAAGAGCAGGAGCATCAGGCAACCATTATTGTAGGATGTGATACGAGAATTTCAGGAGGAATGTTAGCGAGCGCATTAATGGCAGGTATCTGTTCGGTTGGCGCAAATGCAATATTTGTCGGAGTGATGCCGACACCTGCGATCGCATATCTCACCAGAAAACACAAAGTAGATGCCGGAGTAGTCATCTCCGCATCACACAATCCAATGGAATTTAACGGGATCAAGTTCTTCAATGGAGAGGGCTACAAGCTTCCGGATGAGATGGAAGATGAGATTGAGGCTCTGATCAAAAATAATATGAAAGACGTGGTACTTCCGATCGGTTCCGGCGTAGGAAAGATTGATTACCGCTTTGACCTGAGAGATGAATACGTGAAATTCATGGAAAAATGTGTTCCGGTGGATCTTAAAGGTATGAAAATTGTTGTAGACTGCGCAGAAGGTGCATCCCATTATACATCTGTCAAAGCACTGACAGATCTTGGAGCAGATCTTATCGCAATCCACACCGATCCGGATGGTACGAACATCAATTCCAATTGTGGCTCCACTCATATGGATGAGCTGAAAGCGCGTGTTGTATATGAAAAGGCAGCAGTTGGTCTTGCGTTTGACGGTGATGCAGACCGTATGCTTGCGGTGGATGAGCATGGAAATGTTGTGGACGGCGATCAGATCATGGCAATCTGTGGAAACTACATGAAGTCCAAGGGAACTTTGAAGAAAGATACGATCGTAGTCACAGTCATGACAAACCTCGGATTTACCCTTATGGGGCAGAAAGAGGGCATCCATGTGGAAAAGACAAAAGTCGGCGACCGTTATGTTCTTGAGAATATGAGAAAAAATGGCTATAACATCGGAGGAGAGCAGTCCGGTCATGTGATTTTTCTGGATGACAACACAACCGGAGACGGACTTCTTTCCGCATTACACTTATTGCAGGTGATGGTGGAAACCAAAAAGAAATTATCAGAACTTGCACAGATCATGGAGGTGCTGCCACAGGCATTGGTCAATGCAAAAGTGCCGAACCATAAAAAAGAAAGTTACATGGAATATTCAGAAATTGCAGAGGCAATCGGTGAACTGGAGAAAAAATTTGCCGGAGAAGGAAGGGTTCTAATCCGTCCATCTGGTACAGAACCATTGGTTCGTGTCATGATCGAAGGCAAAAATCAGGAAGTGATTCAGCAGGAAGCAAAGCAGTTAGCTGATCTGATTACCAAAGTTATGTTATAAGGAGGCGTTCTTATGGTATCCCAAAAAGTAAAAATTATTAATCCTACAGGACTGCACTTACGTCCGGCAGGAAATTTATGCAAAGAGGCAATGAAATATAATAGCAAGATTACATTCGAGTACAGCGGAAATACAGCAAATGCCAAAAGTGTGCTCAGCGTCCTGGGTGCATGCATCAAATCCGGAGATGAGATTACACTTATCTGTGACGGAGAAGATGAACAGGGAGCACTTCGGGAACTGGTCGCTTATGTGGAAAGCGGACTGGGCGAATAAAATTTTTGCGGGGTACAACCGGAAAACTACATGTTAGAGGAAAGTTTTAATGAAAGATAAATACAAGCATTTATTGAATTTTACGGCGAATATCATATCGCTTGCGGTGGAAGCGGCTATGTTCGGATGGGTATGGTATATGCTCTATATTCCGATGCTGGATAAAGCGAATACTTTTTTCAACAGAGGTAACTGGGCAGTGATTGGTATGTATGTACTCTTTGTGTTCTTTTTCACGAAGATATTTGGAGGATACCGGATCGGATATATGCGGATTTCGGATATTATATTATCCCAGATATTGGCAGTGATTCTTGCGATGATTGTTGCATATTTTGAGATCTGTCTGGTAGCCAACGATTATCTGCCACCACAGCCATTGCTTCTGATGACGGTAACAGAGATTATATTTATCGTTCCGTGGGTCGTACTGGTGCGAAAGGCATATACGCGTCTGTATCCGCCGCGCCAGATGCTCGTGATATATGGAAATTATTCGCCGGATGATTTGATTGCAAAGATCAATACCAGAAAGGACAAGTATAATATCTGTGCAGCGGAAAGTTACCGGATAGGTTATGAAAAGCTGTATCCGATGATTCAGAAATATAATGCGGTGGTTCTGTGTGACCTGCCATCGGAAGTACGCAACCAGATTATGAAATACTGTTATCAGGAATCTATCCGCACATATGTTACACCAAAGATTTCAGATATTCTGTTTCGTGGAGCGGATGATATTCATCTGTTTGATACACCGCTGTATCTGTCCCGGAATCAGGGGCTTGGCATTGTAGATCTGTTTGTAAAACGACTGATGGATATTGTGATTTCCCTGATCGGTATTGTAATTGCTTCTCCATTTATGATTGTGATTGCACTTTGCATTAAATTATATGATCACGGTCCGGTATTGTACAAGCAGGAGCGGCTGACAAAAGACGGAGAGCCGTTTATGATCTACAAGTTCCGCAGCATGACCACACATTCCGAGGATGCGGGAGCACGTCTTGCCGCAAAAGAAGATGCACGAATTACGCCGGTCGGTCGTGTGATCCGGGCCATTCATTTTGACGAGCTGCCACAGCTGTTTAATATTTTAAAGGGTGAGATGTCTGTTGTGGGACCCCGCCCGGAGCGTCAGATCATTGCGGATCAGTATACGGAAGAAATTCCGGAATTCGTACTCCGGCTGAAAGTAAAAGCGGGACTTACCGGGTATGCACAGGTATATGGAAAGTATAATACAACCCCATATGATAAACTGAAACTGGATCTGACGTATATTGAAAATTATTCTGTCTGGATGGACATTAAGATTTTATTCCTGACATTCAAGATTCTGTTCCAGAAAGAAAACACCGAAGGTGTGGATCAGAATCAGACAACTGCAATCAAATAAAATGTCAAAGGAGACGGTGATGAGCGACATTAAAATCAGCATCATTATGCCGGTGTATAAAGTAGAAGAATATGTGGGTAAGGCAATCGAAAGCATTCTTGCGCAGACCTTTACCGAGTTTGAATTTTTGATCGTTGATGATGGGACTCCCGACAGAAGCGGAGAAATCTGTGACCAGTATGCAAAAAAGGACCAAAGAATCCAGGTGATTCACAAGGAAAACGGAGGTGCACCAAGCGCGAGAAACACAGCCATTGATATTGCACAGGGAAAATATGTTTATTTTCTGGATTCGGATGACTGGGCAGAACCACAGATGCTTGCGGATATGTACGAACTTGCCGAGAAGCATCAGGCACAGCTTGTGGTCTGTGGATTTTATATTGACACTTACTGTGGACAGAATCATTTGTCAGAAAAAATCTGTGTGGACGACAGGGTGTTTACCGATGCAAAAGATTTTCGGGAAGAGGCATACCGGTATTTTGACCGAAACATGCTGTATACACCGTGGAATAAATTGTACCGCATGGATGTGATCCGGCAATACGGACTGTATTTTCCAAAAACACTGTGGGATGATTTCCCGTTTAATCTGAGTTATCTGGATCATGTGGAATCGGTTGTAGTTTCTACAAATGCCTACTATCATTTCATACGTGCACGCGCAGAGTCGGAGACCGCAGCGTATCGTGCTGACATGTACGAAAAGAGAGAGGAAGAACAGGGCTGGATGGAAGAACTGTTTCGCAGCTGGGGTGTGACCAATGCGGCAACGCAGGAGATGGTTGCCAGAAGATATATTGAGCGCATGGTGGGATGCATTGCAAATGTAACAAGTTCGAAATGTACCCTTTCCGGGAAAGAACAGCGGGCAGAGATCAGAAAGATGCTGCACAATCCGAGGGTAGACAAGGCACTGGCACTGGCAAAACCACGGTCGGGATATATGAAGGTTATGCTATTGCCTATCCGGTGGAAAAATGTTACACTTGCTTGGATGGAATCAAGCGTCATCACTTTTGTGAAAGAACATAATGGAAAGTTATTTGCCAGAATGAAAGCGGGCAGATAGAGGTAGGTTGTGGCTATTTTACAAACAAACGATATTTTTAAAACGGAATTATCGGAAGGACAGCACCGCCTGTCACCGGAGGAGATTCATAAGGTGCAGCAGGTTGTCTATGGTATTACGATAGATATTACGGAATTGTGCAGTGAATTAAATATTCCCTATATGCTTACCGGGGGAACCGCTCTTGGAGCCGTCCGGCATGGAGGATTTATTCCCTGGGATGATGACGTGGATATGGTTGTCGAGAGAAAATATATTGAACGTCTGCTTGATGCGATTGAACAGAGGTATCCGGACCGGTATTTTGTAGAGGCACCGCTTCGGACACCGGGGTATCTGAGTTCTTTTATTCAGATTCACCGGAAAAACACAGTGTGTCGGGAATATTTAGAGATCCCGGAAGAACGATGTGGAATTAAAATTGATATTTTTGTGGTGGAAAACACCTATGACAATGCCTTTTTGCGCCGTTTGCACGGTATGCGGGTAGAGGCAGGATTATTGCTGCTTTCCTGTTATCGGATGTATTTATGGAGAAATGAATTTTATAAGTTGTCCCGGGGCAATAAAAAGGCAGCCACCATGATACATCTGAAAAGTTTTATCGGGCGGCTGATTGCACCGACCGGGAAATTTTGGTATGCTCATGTACAGCGGCTGATGCAAATGTGCAGCAATGACCAGTCAGAATACATTGTTGTACCATCAGGGAGAAAGCATTTTTTTGGCGAACTGAAATTGCGAAGTGATTTTTTATGTGCGCAAAAGCGGAAATTTGAGGATCGCGAATTTCTTTTTCCCAAAAACATTGACTGGTATTTGTCCTATATGTATGGAAATTATATGGAAATTCCGCCGGAGGATAAGCGGGAATATCATGTTGTTTATCAGCTGAAAATATAGACAGATTGAAACAAGCAAGAGGAAGAATGATTTATGAAGAAGAGAATAGATACGTTTTGGCGTTATCGGAATTTATTATTTGAATTAGTAAAAAAAGGAATTAAGTTAAAATACAGAAGATCTTACCTGGGAATTATCTGGTCCCTTCTGGAGCCGGTTATGACAACAATCGTACTTACCATTGTGTTTGGAACACTCTATGGTAATAAAGATCACACATTTCCACTGTATATTCTATCGGGACGTCTTCTTTATTCCTATTTTGCACAGGGCACGAAAGTGTCACTGAAATCGATCCGACAAAATTCGGCCATGATAAAGAAAGTGTATGTGCCGAAGTATCTGTATCCGTTATCATCCGTACTTTATAATTTTATTATATTTTTAATTTCGCTGATTGTATTAGTGCTTCTCGGCATTTTTACAGGAAATTATCCGACGCTGCACTGGCTTTTGATTGTTTTTCCTTTACTGGTACTTCTGATCATGACGTTTGGTGTGGGAATGATTCTGGCTACGATTGGCGTGTTCTTCCGTGATATGGAGTATTTGTGGGAAGTTGCGCTGATGATTGTTATGTATACCTGCGCAATCTTCTACTATCCGGAGCGATTATTAAAGAGTGGGTATTCGTGGGTGCTTACGGTGAATCCGGTATATAATGTCATTATTAATGTAAGAAATATTATTTTCCATGAGGCGTTTAACTGGGGGTGCATGACATATGCATGTGTGTTTGCGTTAGTCTCTGTAGTGGTTGGAGTGATCGTATTTCATAAAAATCAGGATAAATTTATTTTATATATTTAGTAACAATATGCTTGAGTATAAGGAGTATTAAAACAATGGCAGAGACAGTGTTGCGTGTGGAACATGTTGGCATGCGGTTTAATCTGAGTAAAGAAAGAGTGGACAGCCTGAAAGATTATATTTTAAAATCTATTACCAGACAGATGAAATTTGATGAATTCTGGGCATTAAAAGATATTAATTTTACGTTGGAAAAAGGAGAACGTATTGGTATTCTTGGAACAAACGGAGCAGGAAAGAGTACTCTTTTGAAGGTAATTGCCGGGGTATTTAAGCCAACGGAGGGAAGCGTAGTCCACAAAGGAAAGATTGTTCCACTTTTGGAACTGGGAGCCGGATTTGACAAAGAATATACCGGCCGTGAAAATATTTATCTTTATGGAGCTGTTCTTGGATATTCCAAAGAATTTATAGACAGTAAATTTGACGAGATTGTAAAATTTTCAGGCTTGAAGAAATTCCTGGATGTTCCCCTGAAAAATTATTCCTCGGGAATGAAAAGCCGGCTGGGCTTTTCCATTGCGACCATTGTGGAGCCGGAAATTCTGATTCTGGATGAGGTTTTGTCTGTAGGAGATGCCAAATTCCGGAAAAAGAGTGAGAAGAAGATTCTTTCCATGATGGACAAAGGTGTGACGGTACTTTTTGTATCGCACAGTCTTGAGCAGGTAAAAAGAATCTGCACGAAAGCAATGATTCTGGAAAATGGTTCGATTCGAAGTATTGGAGATATTGATACTGTTTCGGCAGAATACGAAGAAATGATCAGTGGGGATTAGAAAGGATAAAATTATGATTTATGGAGCAATGTTAGCAGGCGGTGTAGGCAGCAGAATGAAAAGTGCGGTGATTCCGAAGCAGTTTCTTGAAGTGGAAGGAAAGCCGATCATCATTTACACCCTTCAGAATATGCTGAAGGTAGACCGCTTTGATTATATTTATATCGCCACACACAAGGATTATCTGGCGTATATGAAAGAAATGGTTCAAAAATATACAGATAAGCCGGAAAAAGTCCGGATTATCGAGGGCGGAAAGGAACGCATGGACAGTATCCATAATGTGACTGATGCCATTTTAAAGGACGAAGGGGTACATGAGGATGATGTGATTGTGATCCATGATGCGGTACGTCCCCTCGTGACAGAAAAAATTTTAAATGACAGTATTGATGCGGCAGGAACTTATGGCGCGTGTGTATGTGGGTTACCGGCAGTAGATACTATGCTTTATTCGGAAGATGGCAAAGTAGTGACAACGATTCCGGAGCGCTCTAAACTGTTTAACGGACAGGCTCCGGACAGTTTCTCTTTACCTCGGTTTTTGGAGATGCAGGCAAATCTGACAGAGGAACAGCGGGAAGTGATTACAGGAACTTCCCAGATCTGCACCATGAATAACCAGCCGATTTATATTATAGAGGGAGATCCTCTGAATTTTAAGTTGACAACCGATGGGGATCTGTTGATTTTTAAATCGATCATTGATGATCAGACGGTATAGGTTGAAAGGAGATAGTAATGAAATCATTAATAGAAATTCCAAAGACAATGAAGGCACTGGTTCTGCATGAGATCGGAAAGCTTACACTTGATGAGGTTCCGGTAGAGCCGCTTCGTCCGGGTACGGTTCTGGTAAAGATTAAAGCATGCGGGATTTGTTCTTCGGACGTGGAGCGCGTGTTTATCAACGGAACTTATCATTTCCCGACAATTCCGGGACATGAGTTTTCCGGACAGATCGTTGCCGTTGGAGATGACGTGGATGAGAGTCTGCTGGGAAGAAGAACCTGTGTATTCCCGATGCTCCCATGTTTTGAGTGTCCTTCCTGCAAAAAGCAGCAGTATGCCCAGTGCAGCCATTATGATTATTTTGGTTCACGCAGGGATGGCGGATATGCAGAATATCTGGTTGTTCCGACCTGGAATCTGGTGTTGTTTGACGATGATCTGTCTTATGATGTGGCAGCAATGTGCGAACCGGCTGCGGTAGGAATTCATGCGAACGGACTTGCAAATGTGCAGAAAGGACAGTCGGTTCTTGTAATCGGAACCGGAATGATCGGTTATGTCTGCGCTGCATTTGCCAGTCAGATCACAGATAAAGTTATTATGTGTGGAAATTCTGCTGCAAAGCTTGAGCTGGCAAAGAAATACGGATGGGAAACCATTGCACTGGAAACAGACAATTTTGAAGAACGCATCAACGCACTGACCGATGGGGAAGGTGTGGATGTAGTTATGGAAGTTGTCGGTTCCAATCAGGCAATCTGCAATGCTGTGGTGGCAGCAGGACCGAATTCAACGATCGTTCTGGTTGGAAATCCAAAAGCGGATCTGACCATGGAAAAGAATTTATACTGGAAAATTTTAAGAAAATCCATTACTTTACGTGGGTCCTGGAATTCCAGCTATAATGACAAACAGAATGACTGGAAGACAGCACTTGACCGGCTCAAAGGCGGAGAGTTTGATCAGCTGATCACACATCGCTTCCCGATGGAAGAATCGGAAGAAGCTTTCCGTGTGATGAGAGACAGAAATACATTCTCTACCAAAGTTATGTTTGTTATGGAATAAATACAGAAGTTAGAAATGGAGATACACAATGGAACTCGCGATATCCAAATTGACTGCCCGCAGGGTTATATATTATTTTGAAGGTTATGTAAAGGGAGAGAGACCGAAAGGTTTAAAATTTGTTTTTTATAATTATGATTTGAAGATTACCATAAAACCATCCGTATTTGAGTGGGATGGGGATACCTTCCGTATGATGCTTCATGTGGAGCAGGCAAATGAGAATAATCCGATTTCCAGTGGCGATTATTATCCGATTGCTGTGGATGGGAAGGGAAAGCAGTATCCATTGCAGGTGGCAAAAAGCATTATTGAAGAACGGGAACAGGCGGAGTGGAAAAATGATGTGGTCGTTAACAAGGGAAAAGGACATCATGTAATCTGTAAATCCTTAATGGATCTGGATACGGATGAACTTTTTATTCATGTTGATACCGTGCTCCCGAAACCGCGTAAAAATTATATTCGCAGAAAATGTGGGGAATTATATTATGGAGTGCGTAACGATTTAAAGGATTGGGCCCAGAAGCTTTTTGTGGTTGTTTTTAATATTTTCAACAAGTGCTGTAAAAAGCGTGGCAATAAGATTTTATTCTGTTCCGGATCGCGGGCAGAAATCGGTGGCAATGAGGAATTCATTTACAAACGCATGATTGAGCGCGGGCTGGACAAAAAATATAAGTTTGTTCTGGATTTCAAACCTACGATCAATAAGACATACGGACCGTTTAAAATGATCCGGTTTATCTATCGTCTGGCGAGCAGTGATGTGATTTTACTGGACGATTATTATCCGGAAATTTATAAACCGACCTACGATAAGAATGTTAAGGTCATTCAGGTATGGCATGCCTGCGGAGCATTTAAGGCACTGGGACTTGAGCGTATGTCAAAGGCAGGAGCTCCGCCGATCAATACGTCGGTGCATAAATGTTATACCCATGTACCGGTCAGCTCCTATCATTCGGCACTGCATCATCAGGAAGCGTTTGGTATCGGTATCGATAAGTTTTATCCGGTCGGAATTCCAAGAACAGATATTTTCTTTGATGAGGATTACAAGAAAAAAACCTGTGAACGTGTATATGCGGAATTTCCGGGGGCAAAAGAAGCGAAGCGTGTGATTCTGTATGCGCCGACATTCCGTGGAAACAGCGCTGTGGATGCACATTTCCCGATGGAAAAACTGGATTTTGAAGAGTGGGGAGAATTATGTAAGAGGACAGATTCTTACCTCATAGTAAAGATGCATCCATTTGTACAGGAGAAAATCAATATTCCGGAAAAGTACAGAGACTGCATTGCGGATGCGGCACAGTATCGTGAAGTCAATGATATTTTATTCATTACAGATTTGCTGATTACCGACTATTCATCCATTATTTATGAATTCTCTCTGCTGAGAAGACCGATGCTGTTTTACGCATTTGATCAGATCATGTATGTTTCTACGAGAGACTTCTATGAGCCATATGAGGATATTGTGCCAGGGCGTATTATCAAGCGATTTGATCAGCTGATGGAGGCGTTGGAAAAAGAAGAATATGGTACCGATAAGATTGAATGGTTCATTAAGAAGAATTTTGCCTACACCGATGGAAAGTCAACCGATCGAGTAATTGACCTGATTGTGGGGGATGATAAAGACATCCAGAAATATTCGGCGGCATCTATGCAAGGTGCGCTTGCGGCTGTAAGCAATAACTTCGGAATGAATGGAGAACATGTAGACAAGCGGTATCGCGATGATGACCGTTCCGTGGTGCAGAACCGTGGAGAGGTACCGGAAAAAGATTCCGAAGAACATGATAATGATAAATATACAGAGTAAAAAATGGAGGAAAATTTCGTGAGAGAAAAAGGAAAAATTTCAGCATCTATTATGTGTTCAGGATTTGATCAGGTAATGGATTATGTACATGAATTTGAGAGAAATAATATAGAGTTTTTACATGTAGATGTAATGGATGGAACGTTTGTTCCAAATCTGGCATATGGTCCGGATTTTGTAAAAAGACTTCGGAAGAAAACAGATATTACACTGGACTGTCATCTGATGGTAGACCGTGCGGAAGATAAGCTGGACTGGTTTGATTTCCAGCCGGGAGAGCATGTGTCCCTGCACTATGAAGGAACCTGCCATATCCAGAAGTGCCTTGATTATCTTGCAAAGAAAGGGGTTAAGCCGGTGATTGCCATTAATCCGGGTACACCGATCCAGGTACTGGAGGAAATTGCAGATTATATTGCGGGAGTTCTGGTGCTGCACGTTAATCCGGGATTTGCCGGACAGAAAATTGTACCGCATACCATTGAAAAAGCAGCACGTATTCGTAAATATCTGGATGATCTGGGACATCCGGAGGTATATATTGAATCCGACGGAAACATTACCTGTGAGAATGCAGCAAAATTATACAAGAATGGTTCGGACATTTTTGTAGCAGGTACAAGCAGTATTTTCCGGGAGGGAGATATCGATGAACTGATTATGAACTTAAGAAAGGCAATTGGGTGGTGAGAAAGGAGACGTAATGTCAAGAATTTATTATAGAGGAGGAATGTCTCCATTTGAGACATTTTCCCCGGGATATATTTTGACGCATAATGTTATTGGAACCAATGTTGGTAATTTTTTATATTTAAATGGGGTATTGCGTTCATTGATGATCGACGACAATACAGTAATTCAGGCAAATTATTATAATACAAATTATTATAAACCTGAATATGTTAATGAAAACTTCGATTGTTTTGTCATTCCATTGGCTGATGCGTTCAGAGAGAATTTTGTGAATGAATTAAATGAATTAACTTCTTTTGTTAAAAAGTTAAAGATTCCATGTTATGTAATTGGCGTTGGGTTAAAGGAATCCTATGAACCGGATTTTTCACAACCCAAACCACAGGATGAAGCTGTAAAGAAATTTGTTACAGCAGTACTTGAAAAATCAAATTGTATTGGGGTAAGAGGTGAATTAACCGGTAAATATTTGGAGACATTAGGTTTTGCAGAAGGACGCGATTTTATGGTGATAGGTTGTCCATCTATGTATATGAAGGGAAAACGATTGCATATACAAAATCCGAAATTAGATGTTAATTCTAAAGTATGTTTTAATTCAAATGTTGCAGCTTCTGTTCCTACTCGTAAGTTTATTAAATTAAAAATGAAGGAATTTGAAAACCATTATTTTATTGGACAAGTTGTAAATGAACTCAGAAGTATTTATTTAGGTGCTCCATATGAATATAAAATCGAATATAATTTCCGCAACGTTACAGATAAAATTTATCAGGATGGTCGATTGAGATTTTTTTGTAATGTACCTAAGTGGATGGAATTCCTGAATGATTCAGATTTGACTTTTGGATCAAGGTTACATGGAAATATTGCAGCCGTTTTAGCAGGGACTCCGGCATTGCTTGTGACGAAGGACTCAAGAACTAGGGAATTGGCAGAGTATCATCATTTAAATGCGATACATGAGAGTAAGCTGAATGAAAAACTGACATTGCAGGAACTTGTGGAACAGCAGGATTTTTCGCAGATTGAAAAATATCAGAAACAGAATTTCGACAGGTATGTTGCATTTTTGAAAAAGAATGATATCCCAAATATTTTTATGGACGGAGAAGATCCGCAGGAAACTGCATTTGACAGAAAAATAAAGCAGACGGATTTGCTGGAGGGAATAGTTCCGGTTTCCCAATGTTCTCTGGAAGAAATTGCAGAAAGAAACAGAGATTACTATACAAATTTGGATGAAAAACTGGATAGATTATCGAAAAAATTAAATTTTACTTCGGATTTATTACAAAAAGAGAGAATTAAAAATCAGAAAATTGCAACAGAACCCCTTAGCAAAAAAGTCGTAAATAAGGTAAAAGGATTTTTGAAATGATGCAAGTATATATAATTAGGTGTTTGGTTTTATGAAAAGGTTATTGTGAAAGACTGATTTCCAGAGATTATTGACTGGCATTGATAAAAAATATTGTTTAAGAAGCAAGTGGAAGTATCGTTCACTTGCTTCTTTTTTTGTAACTGTTCAGAACCCTGTTAGTTGAAAATGATATCTGGGGTTCCGTTCAGTGCTTCGCGGATAGCTGTGAAAGCATTTATTCCATGTTTGCGAGCAGTTCCGATATAGCTCATGATTGTAAGATATTCCTGTGCCCCTTCTTCACTTCGGAAGCATCCAGAGACCTTGGTTTTTACTTTTACCATTCTCAGATCCCGCTCTGCCTGATTGTTATCGAATGGTACACAGAGATTTTTTATAAAAAGGCAGACTGACTCCTTGTAATTATCCAGTCTACAGACCAAATTTAATACTTTGCTCTTTTTCTTGCGACCGTGTTTTTTAGCAGAAATTTCAGGAAGGGGATTTTCCTCATATGCAGTTTTGATAATGGAATTATACTCCTTATCAAATTTATGGCGGTGATAGTAGCTGACCTCATTTTCATCTGAAAGAAGTGCTTTATCATGTACCTTTTTCATGCTAAGCAAAAGATTTTTAAATCTGACGGCCCATGTCTGCTCCGGATGGTTTTCAATTACACCGTTTAATTCCCGGAGAAGATGTGCACAGCAGATAGCATGAGTCACATCCTGATACTTCCAATAAGAACTCCAGCAGTCATGCACGATGATTCCGTGGGCATGTGGCAGTACATTCGCAGCATCCATGCCTATCTGGCCACGTCTCTGATTTATGGTCAGATAGGTATAATCCAGGTCAGATGCTACATGAACCCAGCAGGTTTTTCCATCCACGCGGCTGCCAGTTTCATCACAATGAATCAGGCCGAGCGTGATCATTTTTAGGCGGATCTGCTCATAAGTATCTTTTAGCGATTCTGCACAGCGGGATACCATGTTTTTGATGGTTCCGGTTGCCAGTGGAATGTTAAACACACTTGGCAGGATTTCATGAGTATGCTCCCTGGTGTGATCTGGATTGGAAATGACAGAGAGATGAACCCCATCATGACCTTCCTGGGCACCCTGTTTCTTCCCTGAGGATTCGCGGAGGTTTCGGTTCTTTTTTACCACAGGCTTTTTAAGTCCGTCAGATGAAGGAGGTTTGGAACTGTTTTTTGAGTTTTTGTTTAGCTGTTCCTTCAATTCCTTGATGGTTTGATTCAGCTCGTTAATTGTCTGATCCAGTTCGTTAATTGTCTGATTCATGCTGACAACAGTAGCTGTTAATGTGTTGTTTTGTTTTGTCAGAAAATCAACCTGTGCCATAAGCTGACGAACAAAATCTTCTGTGATGTTAACTGGCATTCAAACCACCTTCTTTCCGCGGAATTTTATGTTTATATTGTAACGGAAACGCTGAAAAAAAGCGAATTTGTTGCGAAATCCGCTTGGCAAAATGACGGTAGATAAGTATTAAGTTTGAAAGTACGAATGCTCATAAATATATTCAAAACCGTCTTAAAAGACGAAAATGAAGCGGATAAAATGTTGATGGTTGAGGATTATCCACAAGTTTGGTATACAGATAAAAAATCATCATTTTTATCCACAAAATAATAGCAAGTCAGAGCAGAAAAAGATTTTTCGATTCTCTGTTTTGCACAACAACTGACGACGAACCTGAGGGGGTTTTGAACAGTTACAAATATAATTCATAAATGCAAAGCATACGGAATCACATTTGGAATGCAATCCAAAGGCAATGAAATCAGCAAAAATAAAATAAGCGGTTGTAAGAGTGGAAAGATAGGTATTGCAAAAGACAGCAGTGTCAGGTATGTGAAATAATAACAGAGAGAATAGATGATAGTTCATTTGTTCTCTTTTAATTTGGAAAATTTACAGTGATCTTTTTAAGCAAATGTGGTATACTAAAAATGTTTTACTTGGATTTCACATAAATGAAAGGACGTATATTATGCGAAAGAAAGGAATTTGTTTTGGATTGATTCTGGCTTTATTACTTCCGTTTGTATTCACAACTGAAGTAAAGGCATCAGATAATACAGAACTTAATATTTATGCACTTTATCTTAATTCAGAAAAAAAGGGGGATTCTACACTGTTAGAATCGAAAGGACATTATTTGTTGATTGATATTGGCGCAGACAATCACGCACCTGCAATCATTAAACAGCTACAGACATTGGGAGTTACTCATGTAGATGTGATGTTTAGCCATTTGCACACAGATCATACTGGAGGATGTTCTACGGATTTACAGGCTGGATTGAAGCAGTTTGCACTTTCCGGGATTACGATTGATACGTTATATCTGCCAGACCCTTCGCTGGCGGTTTTATCAAGAAGTTATCCATCCCGCTATGCAGCATTTCAAGCATTTATGAGCACACAGGGAACAGGAAGAATTGTATATCTGAATGTTGGGGATCAGGTCAATGTTGGTGATGCGACTGGAAAAGTTATTGGGCCAGTAAACACGAATGAGATTTCCCCATATGCTTATACCAGTATTACAAAAGAAAAAGAACGTTTTATACGTTATGAAAATAATTGTTCACTTGCAGTTATTTTTACCTGTGGAAATACACGTTATTTTACAGCGGGAGATAGTTATTCTGATGAATCGGATCGGTTAGTCTCACGTTATGGTACGTCTTTAAAATGTGATATTATGAAAATGAATCATCATGGAATTGGAAGTGGAAATTCAGTGTCATTATTGGAGGCGGTACAGCCATCTTATGCTTTTATTCCGAACACTGGAGTTTCCGAGACAGATGCGAAGACGAATAAATGGCGTACAGGAACAGCGATTAAGCGCATGACATCTTATGGTCTTTGTTATTTGGTGGGAAATGAAGAGAAAACATTGATTTTCCATATTGAGAATGATAAGATTACACTATATCGCGGAGATACTGTAGAAACAGGTAAAAAAATGACAGGATGGCAGTCATTATATGGAGCTGATGGTCTCTACCGTGACCACGATATGTATTATTTTGATAAAAATGGTTCATTGTCTACCGGGGTTAAAATGATAGGGAAACACTACTATTATTTTCGCAAAGGTGGACAGATGGATTATGGAACCTATAATTCAGAGGGAAATTACTCGGGATGGCATAGTTACAACGGAAAGAAACGTTATTTCAGATTGTCTGATGATGAAAATTATGCATATATGGATGTCGGCAGAAAGAAAATTGGAAGTGAAACCTATTATTTTGATAAAAATGGGTATAAATTAATTCCGGATATTGTTGGTGATGATGAAAATGTTGAGGATGATATCTATCCGACACAGATAGGATCTGATTATTATTATTTAAATGAAGATGGAGCAATGACAGAGGATGACTGGATTAATATAGACGGGGAAGATTATTTCTTTGGGAAAAATGGAAAAATGTACCGTAACGGAGTGTATGCAATTGCAGGAGATAATTATCTGTTTGAAAGCGATGGAACTCTTGCTGCAGGGGATTCTCATACGGAACTTTATGATTTTAAGAATAGTACATATGCTGTTCGGGCAGATGGAACATTAGTGTCGGGAAAAATTGCAAAGATTGACGGGTATCAATATTATTTTAACTCAAAAGGAAAATTACAAAGCAATAAGATTATTCATGTGGGAAAACATAATTATTACTTTGGTAAAAATGGAGTACTAGTTACAAATAAGAAGATTAAACGAAATGGAAAAATTTACTATAGCAATAAAAACGGTGTTTTGTCGAACAAGAAATAATTGGGGATGACATATGAAAACCAAAGAGAAAAAGAAAAGCAAATGGAAAATGATCGCAGGGATTATGCTTGTGATCCAATTGTTACTGAGCCTGGCAACGGTCGGAGTTGTTTTGTGGCTGAATATTGTTCCAACGCTGTATGTGATCCTGCTTGGATTAAGTCTGCTGCTGCTGCTCATTATAGAATATTGTCTGTTTTATTTTGGTAAAAAGAAAAAGGGAAAGAAAAAGACCGGATGCTATGTCAGGCGTACGCTTGGTGTAATTCTTTTCCTTGCATGTGTGATTGTGTGTGTGGGTGGTTCCTATATGCTTGTAAAGGCCGGAAATACGCTCGATAATATTGCCGGAAATGTAAAGACCACCGATACCGTGTCCGCCTATGTGATGACGGATGATCCGGCACAGACACTGATGGATGCGAAAGACTATGTGTTTGCGATTACCGAAAAATACGATTACGAACATACCCAAAAGGCAATCGAAAAGATCAATGAAACTGTCGGGACACAGATCCGTACACAGGTGTATGACAACATTCTGGATATGGTACAGGCATTGTATGAGGGAAGTGTGGATGCGATGCTGATGAATGTGGCATATGTGGATGTGGTAGAGGCACAGGATGGATATGAAACATTTTCTTCAAGAACAAGAACACTGTATGACCATGAAGAAGAAAATGTGGTTACGGAAGATTCACAGACGGCTGAAAAGTCCATCACAACAGACCCGTTTGTGGTTTATATCAGTGGTTCGGATACCAGAAATCTTACACTTACTACCAGCCGCAGTGATGTCAATATTCTGGCGGTTGTCAATCCGTCCACGAAGCAGGTGCTTCTAATTAATACACCGAGAGATTACTACGTGGATACGGCAGCGTCAGCAGGTGCAAAAGATAAACTGACCCATTGTGGAATGTATGGAATTGACTGTTCCATGGCAACACTTGGAAATCTGTATGATGAACATGTAGATTATTACGTGCAGATCAACTTTAACGGATTTAAGACAATTGTGGATGCCGTGGGAGGAATTACCGTGGAATCGGAAAAGGCTTTCCGCACCAGTGAGGGTGGATTTTATATCAATCAGGGAACGAACCAGTTAAATGGCACAGTGGCACTTTCCTATGTACGGGAGAGAAAGTCTTTTGCGGATGGGGACAATTCCAGAGGAAGACATCAGATGCAGGCAATCGAGGCACTGATTAAAAAGATTTCTTCCGGAACAACAGTGCTTGGTAATTATTCCGCAATCATGGACAGCATGTCAGGAATGTTTATGACAAGTATGAGCTCGTCAGATATTTCCGCACTGGTGAAAATGCAATTATCCGATCTGGCTGCCTGGAATGTAAAGTCTTATGCAGTTACGGGAACAGGCGGATCATCGACCACCTATTCCATGCCTACAAAGCGAAGTTATGTCATGTATCCGGATGAGGTGCAGATAAAATATGCGGAGCAGCTTGTCAATAAAGTTGTTGAGGGACAGATACTGACGGATGCGGATCTGGAGATTCCGGATAATGTTGTACAGTGATGGAAAATTACAGTGAGGAAAAGATATGAAGTTCCGAAAAGAAACAGCTGAAAAAAAGAAAATCCGGCAGGCGATGGGAATCCTGCTGGCAGTGACCATGCTGCTTGCAGGCACTCCGTATACTGCGGTGGCAGCAGATGTTGTGGAAGATACAGATGGGACTGCATATGCACAGGATACCGAAGGGTTTGTTTATCAGATTCCAAAAAGAGCAACAACGAAAAAGGGCTGTACCATTTATATGTATACCGGTTCAAAAACTTCCGTTACATTTCCGGAAAAATGTAATTCTTATACCGTTACCGGTATCGGAACGGATCTCAGCCAGCTTATTCTGACAAATCTTTGTACGGTAAAGATTCCGTCCGGATATACTACGATAGAAAATCTGGCATTTCAGAATCAGACACAGCTGTACCGGATCGAGATCCCGGCAAGTGTAAAAACGATTGGAAAAGATGCATTTGCAGGATGCAACAGGACAAAACTCACAATTGTTACTCCTTATGGTTCTGCTGCGGAAACATATGCAAAAGCGAACGGAATTCATTATAGCAGCCAGACATCTTTACAAATACAGCCGGGATATAGTAAACTATATGTCGGTGAGAACAGACAGATCGCAGTGTTGAATGCTTCTGTGACACCTGTCTGGAAGAGTTCCAACAACAGCGTAATGTCGGTAGATGCAGAAGGAAAACTGATTGCAAAAAAATCTGGAACTGCAAAAATAACTGCAACAATCGGAAAAAAGACATATACCTATCCTTATACCGTGGTTACCCGGAAACAGGAAAATGTGCTGGATGTTATCTGGAACCAGTATGTGACATCCGGGATGAGCGATTATGAAAAGGCAGTTGCCGCCCAGCAGTGGATGCAGCAGAATGTTTCCCCGAATGGAACATCGGTTCTGGCACAGAAAGCACTCGAGCAGGGCAAGGCAAATTATAAGGGGGTTTGTGAAGCTTATCAGTTGATTATGAAGCACTATGGCATATCCGCCAAAGTGGTCAACGGCAAAAAACACATGGAAAATTCTGTCGTGATCGCCGGTAAAAAATATACAGCATCAACGCTGGAAACTTCAGCGAATGCAGATAAAACATATACTACAACAACCATCCCGGGACTTGCGGTGAACCGGGTAACCATGGTTCTTTCCAAAGGCAGGACCGGCACGTTTAAAGTGACCGGACAAAGCAAAGGAATTACCTGGTCCAGCAGCAACACGAAGGTTGCGGTAGTAAATGCCAGTGGCAAAGTGACGGCAAAGGGTACCGGCACAGCCAAAGTAACATTGAAAGTAAACGGGAAAACATTTGCCTGCACCGTTTGCGTAAATCCATGAAAAGATTGAAAGGAGAAAACAAAAATGAAGATGACAAAAAAAGTATTAGGAATGGTTTTATGCGGGGTTATGACAGTGGGGATGATTACCGGCTGTGGCGGCTCTGACAGCAGCACAACAAATGATGCAGGAAATACATCTGCAGATGCAGCACAGGAAATTTCCGTTGTATCACGTGAAGATGGTTCCGGTACACGAGGCGCTTTTGTAGAACTTTTTGGTGTTGAAGATGAGGAGAACGGAGAAAAAGTAGACAAGACGACAGAAGAAGCAACAATCGCAAACAGCACGGAAATCGTTATGACAACCGTAGCCGGTGATAAAAATGCAATTGGTTACTGCTCACTCGGTTCCTTAAATGACAGTGTGAAAGGACTTAAGATTGATGGTGCAGAGCCAACGGTTGATAACATTAACAATGGAAGTTATGCAATTTCTCGACCATTTAACATTGCAACAAAGGATAAGAAAAGTGAAGTAACACAGGACTTCATTAACTACATCCTGAGTGAAGACGGACAGAAAGTAATTGAGTCTAACGGTTACATCAAAGCAAGTGATGCCGGTGCTTTCAAGAGTAACGGTGCCAAAGGTAAAATTGTAGTAGCCGGTTCCTCTTCGGTTACGCCGGTTATGGAAAAACTTGCTGAAAGTTACAAGACAGTAAACAGTGGAGCAGAAATTGAAATTCAGGAAAGTGATTCCACAACAGGTATGAATTCAGCAGCAGAAGGAACTTGTGACATCGGTATGGCATCCCGTGACTTAAAAGACAGTGAAACAGGTGCAGGACTTACACCGACAGTAATTGCAAAAGACGGAATCGTAGTAATCGTAAATAACGAAAACAAAGTAGATAACATGACAAAAGCACAGGTAAATGATGTGTTCCGCGGAACAATCACAGACTGGAGTGCCATCAAATAAAGGAGGCAGCCATGAAAGAAAAGGCAATGAAAGTAGTGTTTCTGATTGCCGCTTGTGTTTCGATTCTCGCTGTAGCATTAATTTGTATCTTTCTCTTCGCCAATGGTATCCCGGCAATTAAGGAAATCGGCTTGTTCGATTTCCTGACGGGAACGGCGTGGAAACCGGGAAATCACAAATTTGGGATTTTGCCGATGATATTAGGAAGTATATATGTGACCGCCGGAGCTCTTATTGTAGGAGTTCCGATTGGCATTTTGACGGCAGTGTTCTTAGCAAAATATTGTCCGAAAAAATGGTATCGAATCTTAAAAGGTGGCGTCGATTTGCTTGCCGGAATCCCATCCGTTGTCTACGGATTTTTTGGACTTGTTGTTCTGGTTCCGATGGTGCGCGACACCTTTGGCGGAAATGGAAACAGTATTTTAACGGCATCTCTTTTGCTTGGCATTATGATTCTGCCAACGATTATTGAGACATCAGAGGCAGCTATTCAGGCGGTGCCGGATAAATATTACGAAGGAGCACTGGCACTTGGTGCCACGCATGAGAGAAGTGTTTACCGTACGGATGTACCGGCAGCGAAATCCGGAATTTTAGCAGGAATCATTCTTGGTGTCGGCCGTGCGATTGGTGAGACGATGGCAGTCATTATGATTGCCGGAAATCAGGCAAGAATGCCTGCCGGTTTGTTAAAGGGTGTTCGTACACTTACAGCAAACATAGTAATTGAAATGGGATATGCGGCAGATTTACACCGCGAAGCGTTAATTGCGACAGGCGTTGTCCTGTTTGTCTTTATCCTGATTATCAATTTATTGTTCTCACTCTTAAAGAGAAAGAAGGTGGACTAGATGGCAAATGGTTTGAAAAAACAAAAGCAGAAATGGAAAGCACTTGCAAAACATAAGTCCTCTCTGGTTCTTTACCTGATTACAATTTTGGCAGCAGCGATTACGGTATTTGTGTTAGGATACCTGATTGTTTATATTCTGGCAAATGGTATTCCACATTTGAAACCGTCACTGTTTGCTTTTACTTATACATCGGACAATGTTTCGATGATGCCGGCACTGATTAATACGGTGCTTATGACACTGGCAACCTTGATTGTTGCGGTTCCGCTTGGCATTTTCGCCGCCATTTATCTGGTGGAATATGCGAAGAAAGGAAACAAGCTGGTGAGCATAATTCGTGTGACGGCAGAGACACTGACCGGAATACCAT
>ENA-OPMP01000291-OPMP01000291.1-human-gut-metagenome-genome-assembly--contig:-NODE-291-length-25956-cov-29.746728_pt1 | contig 25956 bp, 17 predicted proteins | sample MGYA00241527_ERZ501751 | MGnify/ENA primary metagenome ERZ501751 (study PRJEB25962, sample SAMEA2042647) | human gut metagenome | biome: human gut; feature: human-associated habitat; material: faeces... | reverse complement strand
TTGGCTGGCAGCGTAAAACTGCTTAGCCTTTATCTCAAATTTTAACGAACTATTGTTCTATATAGGGTCTACTAATTAAATGCAACTAATTGAATTTCAATAAATTATCTTCCAATATATTTCCGTAGTTCACTGGAAATGATTACCTTTGGGTGTTAAAAACAACAAGAATCGAGATGAAATACTACTCCCAATACCACAGTCACGAGCTATTTGAGTTTCAAGAGTCTCTCTCGTGTTTGAGCAAGTCCAACTACTGGGTGAAGCTTGCTGACAATCTTCCTTGGGACAAGATAGAGCAGGAATACAACAAGCGACTGAAGAACAGGCACAATGGTGCAGGCAATAAGCCTGCTCGTATGGTTATTGGTGCTCTGATAGTGAAGCATGTTGAGGGTCTGAGCGATGAGAAGACCATCCAGGCCATCCAGGAGAATCCCTACATGCAATATCTGCTTGGGCTTCCCAAGTTCACGGAGAAACCCGTTTTCGTTCCAGATCTGTTTGTGCTGGTCCGCAAGCGCCTCGACCACGAATTCTTCAACCTGCTGACCTTGCTGCTGTCGGAGGCAGACGGCAGCAAGCCGAAGAAGGTCCACACCGACGAGGACGGCAATGACCACGGGGGGACGATGAAGGTCGATGCCACATGCTGTGATGCCGAGGTTCGCTATCCGACCAACTACACCTACGTCGACCATCTCAGTTGGGACGCCTACAACGAGTCGTCCGACCTCGCCACGCAATTGGAACTCTACAGAAAGCGCTTCGGCATGCTGCCACAGGAAGTCCAAGCGGACAAGCTCTACCTCGGGAAGGCGAACAGAAATCTTATCAAGGATTGTCATGTTGACTGTTACAACCACCCGCTTGGACAACCTCCCAAGGAAGAAAACGACTGTCACGCTGAGGACAAGAAGAGGGCCATCGGCGAGAGGAATGAGATAGAGGCCACATTCGGGACCTCCAAGCGAGTTTACCGGGTAAACGACATCAAGGCGAAACTTGACAACACGGCTGACACATGGATAGGAGCTTGCTTCTTCGCTAAAACGCAATGTGGTTCCTTGGGAGACTTCTTTGTCTCATTTTTGTGAATCTGGCCTTAGATCCTCTCAAAAAGCGAATAGAAGAAATCGCAGACCGCCTCGCGGGGATTTTTACCGCCCCGCAAAGTGGCTTGGCTAAAATAAATTAGTAGACCCTATATAGTACAAAAGAGCCATGCTTTTTTGCATTGAAAAAACATAATCCGAAGAAAATGTCTGAAGTAAAGCATCCTTTAACAAGGTATAGAATTTTAGACCGATGCCTTAACGACAGGCAAAGGCGGTACAACATTGATGATTTGCTCGAAGCTTGTAATGACAAACTTGAGCTTCTTTGTATTGTACCTGTATCTAAGCGCCAGATATATTCCGACCTTGAATATATGAAAAGCGATGAGGGTTTCAAAGCTCCTATTAAGTCATACCAGTATGGCACGAGAAAGTATCTTAGATATTCTCATGACTTCTCTATTATGGCTACCCCTATATCGGAAACAGAGTTGTCTCAACTTCAGGTTGCTGTTTCTTCTTTGCAGAAATATAGAGGATTGCCATTCTATGATTGGATCGATGAGCTTCTGACAAAACTCCAATTTCGCCTTGGCATTCGGCATGACGACGAAAACATCATTGGATTTGAGCAGAACAAGGATATGATCGGACTTCGATTCCTTTCAGACATTATTAACTACACGCTTAAACACATGGCAATTTCTGTTGTTTACAAACCATACAATAAAGATGAAGTGGCTTGGACTATTCATCCTTATTACTTGAAGCAGTATAATAACAGATGGTTCTTGTTAGGATGGAATGAAATGTACGACGACCTATCTATTGTACCGCTGGACAGAATTCAGTTGGTGGAACAGTCAGACAAGAAGTTCAGGCCCAATCGCAACGTGGATTTCGACCAGTACTTTAATAATATAATAGGAGTATCCATAGAAGAGAAAGCTGTTCCTACGGAAATTGTGCTCCAGTTTTCCAAGAACAGGCTTCCTTACGTCCTTTCAAAACCGCTTCATCATTCACAAAGTCTGGTTGATGAAGAGAAAGGAATTGTTGCAATTAAGGTAGTTCCGAACAAGGAGTTACTATCTCAGATTTTATGGTTCGGGGATGATGTGGAAATCATCTCTCCTGAGGCCATTCGAGAACAAATATCTAAGAAAATAGAGTTAATGAGCAAAAAATATTTGGATGTGAAGCAAGACTGCACAACCTCGTACTAATTTTGCAGCGTAAATAAAAAACAAGCTTATGCTCACAAACAACGAACTCACCGCAAAGGCTATCGTAGCCAAGTACACAACCGCAGTAAACGACCTTGCTAAAAAAGCAAAGGTTCATGAGGTGGATTACCCTATCTCCAATTTAGAAATGGAGAGTTATTCTCCTCATCAGCAGCTTATTGCTGCTTTGTGGTACGCTCATGAGGGTTTCCCATCAGAGCATCCTTTCTGCGATATTCTGTCTCCCTATATGTCTTTCTTCAGAAAGTCTATTCTCGCTGACGAAGAATTCTCGTTCCTCTTGGCTCACTATAGCGAGGTGATAGAATACCTCTTCTCTATTCGCAAGGAATGGGATTTCATGACTCTTGTAGGCGATGACCTACCGAAGGAGTTTGCCGAGTTGACTTCTTCTATCATGTCACTTGAAGAAGGTCAGACATTATACCTGCCTTCTTGTGCTTATGGTGACTTGGCCATCAAGTTCCCACAATGCAACATTGTAGGACTAGTAGAGAACGAAGTAGTTGCCGCCTTTACACAAATCCGCTTGAACGCAGCTGGTATAAAGGCCGACATCAAATCTCATCTGTTAGGAGTATTACATACTACTGTTATACCTACAGATAAGGTAGATGCTATCATCTGTACAGCAATAAATCCCATATCTTACGCTGCCCGTCAAAGACACACCTTGGGAAAGATGTATGATGCACTCAAGCCTGATGGTAAAATGATTGCAATTTGTGCTAATTTCGTTTTTTCATCTTATAAGAAGGAAGAAGCATTCCTAACACGCATCTACAACGACAAATCCATAGATGCTGTTATACAACTTCCTAACAATGTGATGAAGGACACAGGTTTGGCCCCTACGCTTCTGTGCATCGACAAGTCCACTAAGTTCAAGGAGCACGAAGGCATTGTTATGTTCGACGCTTCCTTTGCTTCAAGCGGTGTCGGCATCAGCAAAAGTCTTAGGCGAATTGATGTCGATAGAGTTTTATTCGCCATCAAAAACGGAAATCTTCCTGAGTTTGAGAATATCATCCGCAAAATACCATACGACAAGGTTGATGCATCCATATGGATGCCAAAGTTTTATCTTCTTGACAGAGATATTACTTCCAATCGTCGCTTGTCTGATTTGGTGGAAATGGTTTCTGCTTCAAGAAAAGCCCCTGAAGGCAGACACTACAGCTACTCTTTGTCTGGAAACAATCTTGCCACCTCCTACGAGGACGCAAAACTTTCGTTGAAAAAAGATAGCGAATCTTCACCATCGGACAAAGTTCCTGGAAGATACAATGTTTGCTATAATGCAGAACCATGCATCTTCCTTTCACTCACAGGGGAAGAAGTGCGTGTGGCATATTCTGAAGTCATGGACAAGGACGCATTTTATCGCGTGCTTCCAAATGTCATGTGCCTTAAAGTTAAGGATAGTTTTCCTGTCGACTATGTTGCTGCGCTGCTCTTGTCCAAAGAGATCAAGGAGCAACTTACAGCAATGGCACCTGGTACGATTATCACTCGTCTGGATCCTCAACTTTTTACAAAGGTTGTAGTGCCAGAGCACAATAAGGAGCAAATGTCTTTGTTCCTGGAAGGTGTCCTTAAGGCATCATTGACCCAGCGAGAAAGAGATATGCAGACTGAACGCGAAGAATACGAACGTGGAGTGCGTTTGCGTAAACACGCTCTTACCCAGTCTGTATCTTCTTTATCCGCTTTGTTCTACCAATTGAACAAATGTAGAGTCAGACAAGGTGGTGTCCTTCGCAACGAAGACTTAGTAAACCCTGTTCTTAACAAGTCTGTGGAAGAGGTATTCGTAGCGTTGGCTTCCAAGATGGAAGTCATACAGAAAAAGTTAGCTCATATTGCCGACCCTGACCTCGACTTTGGAGAGCCTGTTAATATTGACCCTGAGGAATTTATTCTTCATTACCTTAGGACAAAGAAATCGGGCTGGGCAAACTATACCGGGGAGGTAAGTTGGGACGAGAGGTACACAACTAACAAATGCAAGAAGGAGCTACGCGACCCATTTGACAACTCTATCATACTCAATGTTGGCGACACTCTGACATCATTCGAATTCCCGAAGGATGCACTGGAGCACATTTTCGACAACATTGTTGCCAATGCTGCTGCACACGGCTTCACGGACGAGACACGATCTGACTACAAAATCAGATTCTCTTGGGAAAAACAAGGGATGGACGTTGTGATAACCATCGAAAACAACGGTACGCCATTACCTGGTGTGGTTAATCCTGAGGATATTCTCAAAGCTGGTTTCTCCACAAAGTTAAACATGGAGGGACACGCTGGCTCTGGTGGCTATGAGATAGCTTCAATCATGAAGGATTACCACGGTGACGTGGAAGTGTTTTCCTGCCCGGACTCTGAGTTCCCGGTGAAATACGTCCTCAGATTCCACAAGACGAACATTTTGTTTTCGTTTAGTTTATAATTCTGGTGAGGGAGCAATCCCTCACCTACAAAAATAATAGATATGGAAGAAAAACTTATCAAGGTTCTATGGGTTGAGAATGACCCTGAAGTTATAGAAGCTTTTCCTGGTGAAGCATACGAATATGGCATTCACCTTGTGCCTTTCACTAATTGGGATGAAGCTGAGCTGGCGCTCAAAGAGGATTTCGAGCAGTGGTCTGCAATCATTCTGGATGCAAAATGTTGTCTTCATGCAGACAGCCCAGACAATGCAGCGGTGTTTCTTACGAATGTTTCGAATGCTATTACCCTGCTATGCAGAGGTAAAAAGTTTATCCCTTGGTATGTGCTTTCAGGACAGGCGGAAGATAATATCAAAGATTTAATCCCCGAATCCAGAAAGTCATGGGATGGCGACTGGAAGAAGCCTTACTACGACAAAAACACAGATAGGGATATTCTTTATCATCGCATTAAGAATGCGGCACGAAAGTTCAAGTCTTCATGCATGAAGATACATGAGATGTACAAAGAGGTCTTCGACTCAATTGACCACTTAAAGCTGCATGATGAGGTTGATAATTACCTCACCGACCTTCTTGTTGAGTTGCATTTCCCTGAACTGGACGATAAACACCTTAACGAGAACTACGAAAAGGTGCGCAAGTGCATAGAATACATCTTCAGAAAGATGATAGAGATAGGTATGCTTCCTTATCAGAAGAAAATCAATCTCACTTGGTCTAATAAAATACTCAGCGGAATGCCTGTTAACGCCAAGGATGGAACAGAGGTTGCCAGAGGGGTGATTGCTGTTCTCCCTCAGATTCTACAGGATAATATAATTCACATGATACATACAGCAGGTTCTGCTCTTCATACGGATGAAGAGAAAGATACAGACACCAAGCATGTGAAAGATTACCTTTCAAGTGTTGGCAACAGCTCGTTCCTAATTAAGAGTTACGCGCTACAGATTTGCGACCTGATTCTCTGGCTTAATAACTTTGCAGAAGAGAACCCAGACAAGGAAGCAAATTCACGCAATTGGGAAATCTGGGACGAAAAGAAATTTAGATAATTCTTATACCTCTTAAATTAGCAGACAAAGTCTTTCCGTATAATCTTTAGATTTTTATCGTGCGCACACGCATGTCTGCACGATAAAAATCCAAAGACGTTCAAGTCAGGACACACCGCCCCCCTTTCCCCATTGGGGATTAAAATTCAAAAGCCTCGAAAAAATGGATCTATCCAAAAGATTATAGAATAGAAATACATGGCAATTGACACATTTATAATGTGTTATGTGATAATATAGCCCCAATGGTACCGTTGTAGCGGCCGGATGGTACCGGTACCAAACACCCACTACACACGCTGTCAAAGGGTGCCATGCAGACTTGTGCTACAAGGCACCCTAAGTTAGCGTGATTTGTTTGCGTTATTTACGTTTTCAGCATGCACCTAATGGCAATGTAATAAAGGGGTGTATGATGCTTGTCTGGAACATCACACCACCTCAAAGTCGTATGCTGCTGAAAATAGAATACATGTATCTCCCATTTTTAACACTTATACGTCGGCAAGTATAGGGTTGGGCGCAAATACGCGATTCTCACGGAATTTTGTAGCCAACTAATAGCAAGGCAGTTATAACCAGAAGACCTTATTCTTCGCCTCGCTCTCCCCACTCCACGCTACGAAAAGGCATCTTTCGCATTGCGATAGACGGCTAACGGCGGGTCGATAGCTTCCTAACGGCATTGCGAAAGACGCCTAACCGAGTCTCGGTTAGGCGTCTTTCGCAACACGGTGGCTCATTTCCGGAATTTCCATCGCGTTAAAACGGTGATTATGGTCGCTGGTTTGAACGAAATCGCGACACAACTTTTTCACCAAAATTCGTAACATCCCTGTGTTCTGTTGGGGGGGAGTTTTGAACGAAGGTCGCTCCCATGTTGAGCACCGCCTGGGCCCACCGCCTACGGCGATGGCCTCAGGGGTATAACATTGCGAACCCACCCTTATCGCTCGCTCAGCGGCACATAGGCCTTGGGGCTGAGGATGTTCTTGTAGGCGGGTCGTATGATGCGGCGCCCCTCGAAGTTGAGCTCCTCGATGCGGTGGGCGGTCCATCCCACGATGCGCGCCATGGCGAAGATGGGAGTGTAGATCTCCTCGGGCAAGCCGATCATCTCATAGATGAAGCCACTGTAGAAGTCGAGGTTGGCGCAAACGGGCTTGGTGCTCTTGCGGAAGGCCGTCACACACTTCACGCCCTCCTGCTCGATGAGCTTCAGAAACTCGTACTCCTCCTCGCGCCCTTTCTCCTTGGCCAGTTCGCCCGCCAGTTTCTTGAGCTGCACGGCACGCGGGTCGCTCATGGTGTAGACGGCGTGGCCGATGCCATAGATGAGTCCCGACTTGTCGTAGGCCTCCTTGTTGAGCAGGCGGTAGAGATAGGTGTCGATCTCGTCGATGTTTTTCCAATCGCTGATGTACTCCTTGAGGTGGTGGAACATATTTACCACCTTGATGTTGGCGCCTCCATGGAGCGGGCCCTTGAGCGATCCTATGCCTGCGGCGATGCTCGAATAGGTGTCGGTGCGGGTCGACGAGGTGACGCGCACGGTGAACGTGGAGTTGTTACCTCCGCCATGCTCCGCCTGGATGATGAGCAGCAGGTCGAGCATGCGCGCGTCGAGCTCGGTGTAGTCTTCGTGCTTGATCATATAGAGAAAGTTCTCAGCGATGGTCTTCCCCTCCAGCGGATGGCGTATGTGGAGGCTGCGTCCTTGCACCGAGTGGCGGTAGATGTTGTAGGCGTAGGCGATGATGGTGGGAAACTTGGCGATGAGCTCTATCGACTGCCGCATGAGGTTGTCGCGCGAGATGTCGTCGGGGTTGTGGTCGTAGGTGTACATCTCCAGCACGCTACGCGCCAGAATGTTCATGATGTTAGACCCCTCGAGGTCGATGATGTTGACGGTGGTGCGATGGTCGAGCAACATATTGTCGTTGAGCAGCTCGCGAAACGCCGCCAGCTCCTCCTCGTCGGGCAACTGGCCTGAGAGCAAGAGGTAGGCGATCTCCTCAAAGCCGAAGCGCTTCTCATGGAGCAAGGGCTCCACGAGGTCGTTGAGCTCATAGCCACGGTAATAGAGCTTTCCGGCGCTGGGCTTGAGCGTGCCGTTGTCGTCGCGCTCGTAGCCTATGACGTTGCCTATATTGGTGAGGCCCACCAGCACGCCCGATCCGTCCTCGTTGCGCAAGCCGCGCTTCACGCCATATTCGCCAAACGCCTCACGGGGAATCTTGCAGGAGTTCTTCACTTCGTCGCTCAGTTTGTAAATCAAATATTCTTTCTTCATCTTTTTACGCTTTAATTATACTTGCTCCATTGGCGAATAATATACACTAATGTCTTCTGTGCTCGCAAAATTAAGAAAAAGATTTCAAACCGAAAGCCGTTTGCGCAAAATAATTATCATTTTGACACAATTTTCTTGTCGTACAACAGAAAAAGTAACAACAATCTATACTTTTGCGATAATCTTGCATTTCCATATTGCATATTGCGCCCCTCCACGCATCGACAGGAAGCATAAATATGCAGCCCATAGGGCATGGTTGCCCACCACGCCGAGCAACGACAAGGCCAAGAGGAAATAGAAGGCGGCGGCCACCAACGACGACACCAGCATGCCGCGCGTGGCGGTGAGGCCGATAAACAAGCCGTCGTATACGAAGGCCGCCACACCCGCCACGGGGATGAGCCACGTCCAGAACAGGTAACGGTGGGCAGCGGCCACCACCCCGGCGTCGTTGGTGATGAGGGTGAGCAGACTCGTGCCCCCCACGAGATACACGAACGTGAAGGCCGCCACTAACAACCATCCCCACGCAAACAACCGACGCACCACACGGCACAGCGCCACGCCATCGGAGGCGCCATAGGCCTTGCCCGAAAGGGCCTCGCCGGCAAACGCGAAGCCATCCATGATATAGGAGAAGAGGGTGAAGAAGGTCATGAGGAGCGTGTTGACCGCCAGCAGCAGGTCGCCCTGGCGTGCGCCAAAGGTGGTGAAGGAGAGGTTGACTGCCACGAGGCACAGGGTGCGCAGAAAGATGTCGACATCGCCACGCGCGGCCTGCCAATGAGAAGCGCCACGAGGCAACGGCACGCGCTTGGGCACCTCGCGCACCTTGCGCACAACGAGGAGGAGGGCCAACAGGAAGCCACTCCATTGCGCCAGGAGCGTGCCCAGGGCCACACCCACGATGTCCCAATGGAGCGCAAACACGAAGACGAGCGAAGCCACGATGTTGACCACGTTCTGGAAGATGGCCACCCACATGGGGATGCGGGTGGACTGCATGCCCACCGACCAACCCGTGAGGCCATAGATGCCGAGCATGGCGGGCGCGCCCCACACCACTATATGATAATAGGTGGCCACCAAGGGCGCCACCGCCTCCGATGGGCCGATGAGCCATAGCGCGCCTTGAAGCAACGGCTGTTGCAACAACAGGAACAGCACACCCACCCCCAAGCCCATGAGCAACGCGCGGCGTAGCAAACGGCGCACACCGCCCGCATCATCGCGTCCATAGGCTTGCGCCGTGAGGCCACTGGTACCCATGCGGAGAAAGCCCATCGTCCAATACATCACGCTAAAGATCATGGTGCCCACGGAGATAGCGGCGATATAGGCGGCGGAGCCTATATGGCCCACGATAGACAGGTCGACAAGACCCAACAAGGGTACCGTGATGTTGCTCACGATGCAAGGCAAGGCAAGACGCAGAATCTCGCGATCGGTTTGGTTCCATTTCATGATAATGACAAAGTTAGCAAAAAGATAAGAAACCAATGATCGCATATTGGAAAATTTTGTATTTTTGCAGGCAGAAAGGGAAAACACAGTGAACAAGAATATCATATCCCATAAGCCTCATCGCTCCTCACCGCTCCACACCCTTTGGCGCCACTGGCCGCTAACGGGTGGCGCCCTCGTGCTTGTGGCCGCCCTGGTGTGGCTGGGCGTGAGACTGTTGCCGGCGTCGGAGAGCAACATGCGGGCGTCGGTTTGCTTTGTGGACGGGCGCTCCAACCTATGCCTGGTGACCGACCACGACACGCTCATCATCGTTTCCGACACGGTGCACACCCAAGGGGTGTGGGTAAACAAGCGTTGGTGGTGGCCCAGCTGCAACGGACGCGTGCTCACCATACAACAGGGCAGGTCCTATACCGACCAAGGGGCGTGGCTCGTGGCCGACAGTCTGCCGCAGCTCATCGCCAACCAGATCGACTCATTAGGCGCGTTGCTTCAACGCAAGACCACCGAGCGCCACGAGTTGCAATACTACCTGCGATGCCATGGCGTGCAGGACGAGGGCTACCAGCGCATTGCCCGATACGCCATAGAGCAGGCGCGAGAGACCGACTCGCTGGCGGCCATCTACAAGGCCCTGAAAGCTCACCAACCCAAGAAGAAGGCGCGCCTCATCAGGGTGGGACACTACCAGGTGGCGTGGGCCGATGGCGACGGACAGGTGCAGCGCGCGGCCTGTGAGCCCATCGTCACGCCCATCGGACAACTGGGGCGGTCGATGACCCTACGAACCCTCGACCACGCCAAGCCGTGGGCGGCCTATGCCGTGAGCAACACGCCCTTGGCGTCGGCTCCCACCAAGAAGATCTTTGCCGTGAAGCTATGCGCCACCGACACCACCCTCACCACCCTACTGGTGCCGGGACGATACACGAAGGGTGTGAGCTACGACATCCCGCCGTTGTTAGCGCCCAACGGCTGTCCAGTGTTCTCAAGCCACGGACGGTTCATGGGGGTGATATCGAACAATAAAGTGAACCGCAACTAAGATGTTTTGCAAGATTGTTAGACATATAAGCGTGGCCGCGGCCTTGCTCTCGGTATGGGGCTGCGACATTACCAGCAACGACGTGGTTACCCTCAAGGAGGGCAACACCGTCTACAAGGGACAAACCGCCAATGGCAAACGCAACGGACTGGGCGTGCTCTACATGGGCGACTCGGTGGCGTACAGCGGACAGTGGAAGGACGGGTTGCGACAAGGACAGGGACAGGTGACCGACTCGTTGGGGCGACTCATCGAGGGCGTGTGGGACCACGACACGATCGTGAGTGGCACCCGACGCGACTCAGCGGGCGTGTACCAGGGCGAGTTCAGCCAGCGACTGACGGCGCAAGGCTATGGCACCTACCACGACAACAACGGAACCTACTACGAAGGACAATGGAAAAACGATGAGCGAACGGGGTTCGGATTCTCCTCGCAGCACCGATTCTTCAGGGTGGGCGAATGGAAGAAAGACGTGTATAAGGGTGAACGACTGAGCTACACCTCCGACCGCATCTACGGCATCGACATCTCCAAATACCAGCACGGCAAGGGGCGCAAGCGCTACTCCATCGACTGGAAGCGGCTGCGCATATCGCACCTCGGCACGCTATCGAAAAAAAACATTCAGGGGGTGGTCGACTACAAGGTGTCGTTCATCTTCATCAAGTCGACCGAAGGAACCAGCATTCGCAACCCCTACTATGCGGCCGACTACCAAGCCGCACGCCAACATGGCTACCCCGTGGGCACCTACCACTTCTTCTCGTATAGGTCGACGGGAGCCGAGCAGGCGCGCCATTTCCTGAAACACTCGCACATACGCAAGGGCGACCTGCCCCCCGTGCTCGACCTGGAGCCCTACCCCTCGCAAGTGGAGAAGATGGGCGGAGCCGTCGGCATGTGGAAGCGTGTGCGCAACTGGTTGCAGATAGTGGAGCAACAAACAGGCATGCAACCCATTCTCTACGTGAGCCAGACGTTTGTGAACCGATACCTCGACGCGGCACCCGACATTAAGCACAACTACCCCGTATGGATAGCGCGCTATGGCGAGTATAAGCCCGACGTGAAGCTATGGATATGGCAGTTGGCGCCCGATGGGCACGTAGCGGGCATTCACGGCACCGTCGACATCAACGTGTTCAACGGCTACGAGAGGGAGTTTAAGCAATGGCTCACAACCGTGCGGAAACGCTAACCGCCCACAAAAACCAACTTCATTCGACCTTCTCCATGAGGATGCCGTTTCCGGCATCGATGCAATGCTTGTGGGGGTAAAGCCTATACACAAACACGTTGTCGTCGCCGAAGTCGCAATAAAGGGCGTCGTCGTGATATATGAAAGTTCCCCTGCAGGTCTCGCCATCGGTCGTCTCGCTGATAGTCTTTCCCTCCACCGTAACGGTAATGCCCCCATAGTCGGTGGCGGCATGCCATGTTCCTTCCACCCACTCGGGCACTTGCTCATCCATCTCGGCCACTCCCTCGGGCAACGAGTCGGTAGGCGTATCGTCCGCGTGCGCCTCATAGTCGCGTGGAGCGCCTTGGCGGTTGGGCGCATCGGCCACATTCATGTCGGGGGCCACATATTGGTCTTGCGACTCGCAATAGCGCACCACCAGCACGCCCACCACGGCGCAAAACAGGGCTGCCACCCATAGCCTATGCCAGCACCCCTTCTTTTTACCCTCGGGTGTGGGGGGCGGAGGAGGCACCATTTGCCCCCCACGCGGAGAAGCGCCCGACGGGCGTTGGGGCCTATGGGGCCAAGGCTGCCAATCGTCGAATGGGGCGTACCGATCGCCTCCATGCCACGCGCCATCCGCACGCCCGTTGCCGGATGGGGCGCTGGCGTTGTTGCCAGAACGCATGTTACCTTGCGCGGAACGAGGATGCGCGGAGGAGACAGGTGGGGGAGGCGGCGTAGGATTAGACGCCGACGGTTGGTCCGTAGCCCCTTGTAGTTCCTCGGCATCGGGCGCATCGGTCAGGTCGTAGGAAAAAGGCATGCCACACCGGGGGCAAAAACATTGCAACTGGTTGACCCCAGGGGTGAGAGGCATATCAAACCGGAATCGGCATCTCGGACATTTCACTTCCATAGCAAGGATTCTTTACATGAACGGATATGAACAAGCGAGGCCATCAAACAAACCGCACGGTGGCCTTGGCCACCACACGCCACACGCCCTCGTCGCATTTCACCACGCCCTCGTCGAGCGTCTCGATGCGTTGGGGCTGCCGATGGGTGTTGCCCTCGATGCGGCACACGGGCTTCACAAACTGGCTCACGCTGATCATCGCCGTGGCAATGGCGTCGGGCGTGGAGAGCATCACGAAATGGCCATTCACGCCATCCTCAGTGCGCATCTGGTAGATGCTCTTGCCCACCACCTCCTGTGGGGTGCTCTCGGGGAACACACCCTCGGCGGTGGGCATAGAGAAGAACCATGTTGACGGCGCGTGGCGTTGGGTCCCTGCGGCATTCGCCTTCGTAGCCGATGGGGTTGCGAAAGCTGCGGCTGAGGCAGCAACGTCGGTCGAAGCGGGCGCATCGGAAAGGGGCGCGCCGGACAGGGCCTCCGCCCTACCCTTCCATTCCTCCAACGCCGCGCGCAGCTCCTCCAACACAAGAGCCTGGCTTTCGATCACTTTTTCGAGTTGGGCCATTCGGTCCTCCAACGGTTGGAGCCGTTCGGCCACTTGTTCCTCCGTGACATATCGCTTGTTTCCAAACATAGTGTTTCCTATTCTCTATCAGGTCGTTACAGATTCTCTATCAGGTTATCGCGTATGCTTCCGATGATGGGATAGAAGAACACGGTGTCCTCTATCTTGTCGGATGCGTTGCGATCGGTCTCGTTCTTATTGACGAAGTTCCACCCGTTCACCAAGTGGTGCTCAAGATCCTTGTTGACCAACTGCTTGAAACGGGCCAGGCTCTGGTTATCGACCAAGAAACGGTCGACAACATGCAGGTCGTCGCACAACTGGAAGAAGAAATCGTTGAACGTACGAACGGCCTCCACCAACTGTTGGCGCACCGAGGCGTCGTCCATGTCGGCATAGCAAAGATGCTCCTTGTCGATGGCCGAATAGTTGTATTTCACCTGGTTGTCGATGCCATCCATGAGCCGGTTGAGCTGGTCAACGCTCACGCACCCGCTGGCGTCGCGCACTTGCATCAAGGCGCCACGACACGTGATCTGCTTGGGCTCCTTGCGCTCCATGACCACCGAGAAGCCATCGGCATCGTAGGGTTCGCCATACACACGCTCGAAGATGGCTTGCGAGATGAGGTCGAGGTCGCGCTTGCCGCCCACGATATCGAGCACCTTCGATCCCGTTCCGGAGAACATCACGGAGCGCGGCTTGTCGAAATGGCGATGGTGCATGAGGCGCGCCACGTAATAGATGAGGGCTGCGTAGAAATAGATGAACACCACCTTAAGCCTTCCGTCCTCGTTGAGCCGCAAGTTGTAGGAGAACACATCGTTGCCTCCCACGGCCTTGTTGTTGACCACCGAGAAGAGGAACGCGTTGATGTCCTCGCTCTTGCGCTTGGCCATGATGTCGTCGAGAATGCCGTTCAACTCACCATAACGGTCGTCGTCGGCATCGAAGAGGCGTCGGAAATAATCCACATACTTCACCAACATGGGATTGGTATCGCCATGGGGCACCTCCGAGAAGCCATCGCCAAAGAGCACATTGGCCGCAAAGCGGAACGAGGTGAGGATGGTGGGCTGCTGCGCGTTAGACTCGAAGACGGCCACATCGCTCGAGCCTCCACCAATGTCGATCGACGCCACGGTAGAGGCCGATCCCCGAAACTGGCTGCTGCCCCTATAGAAATAATAAGGTGCCACCGACTCGGGCATCTGTATGAGGTTATGCTCGTCGGGCTCGAAGCCAAACACCTCCTGGAAGGTCTTGCGCCACATGTCGCCCAACTTGCGCACATTGCCCACCTTCATGGCCAATGGGTAGAACCACACGAGGCGCGTCTTGCGAATGTCGCCGCCCTCGAGGAGCACCTTGGTGCGCATGAGCAAGGCCAGCTCGGTGAGATAGGCGCGCACACGCTTGGAGGTGGCGATCTCGGTAGACCACTTCAGGTTGGGCACCACACGGTTGCCATAGCCTATCGATTCCTTCTCGTAGGTGAATGGGATGTTGGCGTCGCCCAAGGCCACCATCTCGTCGACGTTCTCGGCGTCGAGGCGATCGGTCTCCGACAACACGGTGCGTTGTGGGAAGCCATAATCGTCACCGATGTTCTTGGGCAGGAATTCCTGCTTCATGATCACGTCATAGAGGATATGCTCGCCATTGTAGAGCGTGGCCAACAAGCGCTGCTTGGCGTCGGACCGGATGGCGAGCGGCTCGGGCATCTGCCCCTGGCGCATACACTCCACATGGGTGTTGGTCGTTCCAAAGTCGACGGCAAAGGTAAACGCATCGTGGCCCTCCACATAAATGGGCCATCGGGGGCACACCACACCTTCGCACACCCACGCCTGGCGCTCATCGGAAAGCGTCACCGACACATAATCGAAGCCCTCCGACAAGCGGTAATAGTCGGCGCCCACACGCTTCTCGCTCTTCAGCGAGCGCGAGCGTTTCATGGCTTCCACCTGTGTGGAGCCGTTGGCGTTGGCCTCGCTCTTGTGGAAGGCCAATTGCAGATGGTAGTTCTCCAACAGGCCCAACGCGCGATCCACCAATTGGATGTTGTATTGCTTGAGGTCGCTGGTCTTCACAAAGGGGAAGATGCTCATGGCGAAGGGCACGGTGAGGAAATAGCCACGATCGCCCACGGCATCGTAACGCATGTCGGCCCCCACGGCGGGCACATAGGTGCGCTCCAGGGTGATGAAGTGCCCCGCCTTCTTCACCGGCACGCGCAGAATGGCCTTCACCGTTTCCTGCTGTCCGTTCTTGGTGTGCACCATCTCGAAGCGTGGGCGGCCCGCAATGGTTCCCATGAGGTCTTGCGTGGTGAAGTATTTGAAGTAGGTTTTGCTCAGCGGCAAGAGGAAGTCGTTGGCGTCGGTCTCCCTACTGCCCAACGACAGGTTGCCGTCGAAGAAGCAATCGCGGTCCATCGTGTAGTCGAGCTTGATGAGCGCAGGCTGGAAGAAGTCGTCGGCCGTGAGCCACGGATACTGATGTGTGGTGGCGGGCAGGATGCGCTTCTCGGGCTCCATGGCATAGTCGGCGGGCTTGATGGTGATAAGATCGTCCCAGTTGGCGGTGACATACCTGAAGGGGTCGGTCTGCGGTGCGTTGAGATGGTTCTGCAACACCAACGGCAACCGCTCGCCCTCGGGCTTGAGGGTGGGCTCGATGAGGAAGTCGCTCTCTTGGATGGCCTTGAGGATATCGGTGGGGCGTGCGCAATAAAACGGCACGCCAAGCGCCTGTATGCCCCCATCGGCCGGGGCGAAATGGGTGGTGAGAAACTGCATGGCGCGATCCTGGCTGGGAAGGTCCATGGCCTTCGGATTGCCAATATCGGTGAGAATGGCTTGCTGCAACTGGGGCGTGAGCCTGTCGAAGCAGGTGATGAGATAGGCGTTGACCTCACCACAAAGGTTCTTCAGCTCAGGATAGGCGGTAAACAGGGCGTAGAGGCATTTCACAAACTTGGGCTCGCGCATATAGAGGGGGCGTGTAAGCTCAAAGAGGTTGACGTTTTGCTCCACGGGAATGGCAAACTGGCCAGGGCGCGCATTGGGCGTGGCCATGAAGAGTGTCACGGGCGATGTGCATCCCACCACTTGGTTGCCACAGATGAGGAAGTACAATCGGTCCATGCGGTCGAAATTGAACGCTTCCTTGTCTTGCTCCAAGAACATGGCTATGGTGTCGCCAAGCAGTTGGTGTCGTGGGTCGCTGGCCAACATCTGGAGGGCGGCCACCTTGCTCCATTCCACCACATGCAACGTGGTCGACAACTCGGGCAGGTTGAAGAAGAGCTGCGCCACGTCGAGCGCATTGCCCACCAACTTCTCGTCCATCAGCTCGCCATTGAGGCTCGCATCCATCGCCAACCTACGGAACGCGTTCTTCACCAAGTCCATTTGGGCGAAGGGCGACGGGATGGCCGTGCGCGGCTGCACCGAGAGCCCACCGTTGGGGTCCTCTATCATGTTGATCTCGTCGGCACTATACTGGTTGGTGAGGGCTATCCATCCCTCGCCCGACGTCTTCTTATTGTATGAAAGTATCTTGCTCATGACTTATACTAAACCGTTGTACTTTTCCTCGACGAGGCCATCGAGCGCCTCATCGAGCAGAGAGAAGAAGCGGAACACGGTCTCGTTCATCTGGAACCGTCCGGCCTTGGCAGCGGCCTGCGACCCCTTGTTGAGTGCGCTCAGCAACGTCTTGTAGTTGACCTCTCCTGAGAAGAATCCCTTCTTGGGCGCCACACCATTGATGGCGTCGGCCATCTGCGAGGTGAGCAGGTTGAAGGGTTGAAAGCTGCGCTGGTTGCCCGACAGCTCCCTGAGCCACGTGCGATAGGCCACGAAGAAGTCGGCGGTGAGCGTATTATAGAAGCTGGTGGAGAGGAAGCCGCGGGTTATCTCGGGCTTGTCTTGCGTGTATCCGCGCCCCACATCCTTTCCAAACTGGTTGGTGATATACTGGTAAGCCAAGAAGAACTTGGCCATCGACTTGTTGACCATCTGGCGCGTGCCCACTCCAAAGTCGTTGAGGGTGAGGGTCTGCTTGTCGTTGGCCAGTCCGTATTCCTTGTAGATGGGGTTCAGCGCGTTGCCTCCACGCGTCACCAACTGGTCGTCGGGGATGCAGAGGAAGTCGATGACCGACAAGGCACCCACATACTCCACCACATGGGCGTCGTTGCGCTGGCCGTTGCCTCCGGGATCGTTGAAGTAGGGTGTTGAGGGAACCTCGTCGCCCAGATAGTAGCAGGCGTTGATCTTTGAGAGGGGCAAGTCGACGCCTCCCTGTCGCAAGCCCGTGAGGTTATCGTGGTAATAGAACAGGGCCGACTTGGTCTTCGAGATGAAGTCGGCGCGCGAGATGGGACTATTCTCGTCTTGCTGCACATTGAAATAGGGCAGCACGGTGAGCGCCCCAATCTTCGCGTCGCGCAGGTCGCCCCGGTTGTTGATGGCGGCGTTGCTGGCGGCGTTGCGTATGTTCTTCACAATGATGGGATAGCCAGCGGCGCCCGTTCCGCCAAAGATCGACGACACGATGAAGATGCGGTCGGTCTTTTGGAACACATTGGAGAACTGCTTAAACTCCTCGCTGTCCTTAAACTGGTTGAGGGCCACCGACCCGATATTGGGCGACCCCACAAAGCCGATGTCCATCTTGGTCTGCAACTGGTCGTTGGAGAACATCATGGAGCATAGGGCTTGGTTGGCCGTATCGAGCGTGTTGTAGGATATGAAGTCCTGAAACTTCTTCGACTCGACCGTTCCCAGGTTGAAGAGGAACGTGTCGCTCAGGGGCGACCCCGCGGGCAGGATATCGCTCAGGGTGGAAATCTTCACCGAGAAGAAGCCTTTCGTCACATCGGGGCGCTCGCCATAGAGCGCCTTCCTGATCGACCTGTACCAACGCAGCAGGTTCTCCGTGCGCTTCAGGTCTTCGTTGGCCTTGTGGGGATCCACAATGATGGGTATCACCTCCAAGGGTTGGGGCTGTCCGCCCTCGTCTATGGGGTGTATGCCTGCGGCAAACTGCATGATCAGCGGGCGCATCACACGCGACCCCGTGCCTCCTACAAGGAATAGAAACAATCGCATATATCTTATATATTCGTTCGATGGTTTTTGGGGGGAGAGCCACGGCATGCCACACCCATCGTTCCCCCCGATTACTCATTCGGGCGAGCTTAACGCTCATGTGTGGTGTGCAAGCCCCTACTCGGGGATGGGCGTGTGGCGACAGTTGGAACTCCACCAACGCATGGCGAAGCTTGCCACCACGAAGAGCGCCACCGCCGCAAGGAAATCGATGAGGCAGAAGCCCACCAACTGCGACGAGAAATCGTAGCCCAGCTCCGAGAACACGCTGTTGGGATAGGCGTAGCACGCCACCGTTGTCAGCACCGACGCCACCCCCAGGGTGAGAAGCCAGTGGTACCAACGGCTGAAGCTAACGCTGTTGACGACATAATAGAACAGGGCTGCGCCACCCCATGCCACCGCTGCGGTGATAACCGCCACAACGAGGTAGAGGTTCTCATTGTACATCTCGTTCGAAAACTCGGTCTCGTAATATCCAGCCTCGAAAATCCACGAGGGGAAGAGCAGGAACACCAGTGTTATAAACACTCCCATGCCCAGGCAAAATGCGTTTTTCATCTATCCAGTTCTAATTCGAGTTCAAAGTAATAGTGATCGTCGGCATTGCGGTTGTAGCTATCGTAGATGCCGCCCAGCAGATACTTCAGGCCGAAGGTGGTGTTGGCGTCGGGCGTGAGGTCGTTGTCGGTCGACGCGGCGCCAATCCATTGCGGCATGCGGTTGAGAAGCTTGATCTCCACCTCCTGCCCGTGCCCTATGCTTGCGGCCTGCAACACAAAGATGTGGGTGGCCGTGCCGAGATATTTCTTCTCGGCGGGGGTCATGTCGGCCTTCTCTATCTTGCGTATCTCCTTGATGCGCACGTCGTCGTCGGCCTTCACCTCATAATTGCTCACATCGGTGAGGTAGCGTTGGTCGATGAGGAGATGGCTAAGGTCGACGGCCAAGGCCAACTGTATGTCGCCCGAGTTGCGGTCGGGCTCCACACCGGTGAGGCTTCGTATCTGCGTGTCTTGCCCGCGCTCGGGGCGGAAGCGGCCGCGCACGTCGCGGTTGCTGAGCAGCAACGAGTAGTAGGGCTTGTAGATGTCGTTGGCCGTCATGAGGCACATGTTGTCGTAGCCCCTCATGCGCTCCATGTCGGCAAAGGTGCGGAGGGTGGCGTCGTGGGTGAGCCGCACCATGTTGGTGTTCGACGCCACAATGATGATGTAATAGGGACGGCGCCCGGCAAAGGGCTTCACGCTGTTGTCGTAGCTATAATAGGGGCCGTTGTATGATCCCATCATGCGCACCACGAGCATCGACTTGTTCTTCACCTCACTCTTGAAGACGGCGTTGGTCATGCCCTCTATCTCGCTGAACACACGCTGCGGATTGACGCCCTGCATGTCTTTCACCGAATAGATGAGGTCGGTCACAAGGATGCTCACCTGGTCTTCGTTGGTGCGGTTGAGTATCTGGTCGAAGATCTGTTGGAAATTGGTGTAGCCCTTCTCGCCCACACTGTCGATGGTGGCCGTGCCGGGCAGGTTGTTTTGCAACGCCATGATGGCGGCGCGGAACGACCCGTCGCCATCCTTGCTGTCGTAGGGCGCCATCGATCCGCTGCGCTCCACATAGATGTGGAACGTGGGCTGCTTGGCGCCAAAGCCCTGGAAGGCGATGTGCTTGCTGGGGCGGCGGTGCTCAAAGAAATCGCTGATATAGTCTTCCACATCGTCCACGTCGATCTGACCGTGGTCGTAAAACTCCTTGAAATGGGCCTTGTTGCGGTCCAAGAAGTGGGCTATCTTCTGCCAATCGTTGCCGTCGATGGTCTGGTCGGCATCGGCCAACTCCAACAAAAGCTTGTTGAACTCTTTCCTCGGTCCGTTGCCGCAACTGGCAACCGTCAGGGTTAGCGCCAAAAGGGCTGCGTATGCAATATGCTTCATCATCGTTTGTTACTGTCTTTCGGATTGCTGGTTTGCAAATTTATAAAAAAATGCCGAAACTGACCGAACGAGGGAGTAAAAAAACCATAAAAGCGGCGGAAACGGTAGGGCGCACCATTCACTTCAACTCAAAGGTTGCCATGAAAGGCACCTTCTCACCACCTATGCTATCCTTATAAAAAAAGCGGTAAACGCCTGGTTTGTTGGGAAGAATATCGGGAAAAAGATGGGCCGTGATGGTGCCGCTTTGACCATCGCTTAAAACATGACCGATGGCCGTGAACAAGCAATCGGTGGGCACAACAAACCAATTGCCATCCGCTCCTTGGGCCGTGATGCTATAGGCATCGCCATACACAAATTCTTCGCCACTATGGTTGGTAATCGTGAATCTGATCTCCGTGGTGCCCAATGGATAGGAAGGCTTCTCCGCCTTGAGGGAGATGCCTTGGTAGGTGCTCACGCCTTCCCTGTTGTCGATGATAGGGTCCAACTTGCCCTCAAACCTGATGGCGGGCGAGTTGTAAATCTGCCTACGAAACTCCTGCTGCTTCTCCTTCGTGTTCCAACGGAGCGCAACATCAATGGAGTTGGATCCCATTCCAAATCCAACAACATTTCGCAAGGCCGGGGTCTTGTCTTCCGACAGGAACTTCCGCTCAAGTATCCGCATAATGGCGTTCAGTTCCCTATGCGAATATTTACGCGCCGAAGCCTTGCGATAGGTTCTCTTCTTGCTCTTGACAACTCTCTTTTTGCTAATGGCAACCCTCTTTTTGCTAATGGCAACCCTCTTTTTGCCAACAGTTGCCACTTTCTTTTGCTGAATGGCCATTGATGGGTTGCAAGCAGCACAAGTGGTTTGCATTGAAAGAAACAGAATCAAGCCCAATGCCATTGCATTGACGAGTATAATCTTTGGGTTCACCATCGCATTCCCCTCCTATTCATTAAATCGAGAAACTCTATTTTTATCTCAAAGCAAATCGTTGAAGCTCAACCTGTTGCCACAACGCTACGCTTGTCAGAAAAGCCCTGACGGCACAAGATCTAACGAGTTAATAGACTCGTAGGCATTAGAAAGCGCATCAAATACCTTCAGCACATCGTTGTAGTCCCAAAACTTGAGATCGTCACGTATTGCTTTCAACGAAGATGCTTCCTTCTTGATTTTCTCCAATTGCTTGGCGTCAGAAACAGCAACAATTCCTTGTACAGAGGGATTGTTCTTGGCCTTCATCAGATTAAGCAAAAGACTGTCTATACTGCCACTTGTTTGCACCTCGAAAACGTAAGTTATTCTTCCCATATTACCGACTGACACCTCCCAAATGGCATCTACAACCGCGCCATCAGCAACTTTCTTCTCTACTTCCGCCTTAAAGCCAAGGAAGGATCCAATATCCCTGATCCTATCTCTTACATCATTATGAACAAACGCCTTCTGCTTCTCTGTTTCTTTTTCTAGCTTCTCCTCAGAAGGTGTTTCCATTTCATTGGGCTCAACCTGGAGGTCTTTCCATATGAAATAGTCGAGAGCGAGAAGGTCGTCTATTTCACCAACACCTTTCTTTTGGGCCAATTCTACAAGTTCACGTCCAACCTTTGATAGATAAGCATATTTCTTACCATCAAGAGCTGAATTATATTTAGGGACTTTAGGAATATCCAAAGCAATAAAGCCTGTGAGAGATTTCTTGTTCCAAAGAATATACTCATTTGGATTGAACTTATTAAGCAACTCGCTGATAATTGCTGGGCCCATTCCCTTAATTTTTTCACGAAACTCATCCCAACGGCTTTCGATGGATGACTTTCCATAGAATAGGTTAACCAGTTGCTCTCGAATCAAAACGATGCCATTGCTTTCAATGACGCCATCAAGGTAATATTTCTTATTACCCCACATACGCATGGCCCATAAAGGCGCGATAAGATTGAAGAACTCTTCCTCTGTTAGGTTCTGTAATCGTTCTTTAGTGTACGACTGCATCTCATCACACAAAGCGTGACGCTCTTTGAAATCTGATTCAAGTTCCGCCTTATTGTTGTCAGCCCATTTCTTATAGTTTGAAAGGGCAGATGAATATAACTTTTCGTTCATATTTCCTATTCTGTAAAAATCTTTATATCACCCAAGCCTCGGATTTGCATTTTACGCCATTTGAGCATACACTCATACTGCCGTCAACCACATAAAAAGTGTTATACAATTTGTTTGTTAGCATTTTCCTATATCTATCTTCATGTCTTTCGACATATAGCGTACTCACGTACTCCTCCCACTGATGGAAGCAGCAACAAAAGACGTCACACCAACTGCAGAAATAAGGTATGGCGAACCGGATAAGCCACAGTAAATATCTGCCTGCCTAACATTAGTCACGCATGAAGTTCCGCTCAACTTAGCGTTACTCTAAAATCAAACAAATCTCCATCTGACGTGGCAAAGATAAACATAAAACCTGAGAACATCACCCCCTTGAGGAGGTTTTTTTCTCTATGATGGAGTTTTTTTAACGCTCTTAGTTCAAACCCATTGATTCCACATTGGGATAGAGACGCACATCACGCACAACTGACCACTGAGGAATGGCGTAGAGCCGTTGCATACTCATAAAACAATGCCAGCCGGCAGGGGGCATCACGCCCCGCAAACCCGACTGGCATTCTTCCTATTGGGGGAACATTCCACATTTGGAGTGATTTGAAGGGCGTATCACCCTAATAGCTCTGGCGTCTGACAGCTTTCACAACGAATAGTTAATTTAGCCTCAGACGGCGTCGCTCGGCTCTGCCGCTTTGGCTTACCCTTCGGCCGCCGAGCTAAACCTTCGTAGCGCCAGCGGAGAAAGAACAACGAATTTCCCTAATTTTCGAATTTTTCCAAATTGCGTTAACCAAATTCGTTCAAATTGGTAATCGTAAAACGATTATATCAATTACCTCCCGTTGGTCGGTGGGGCTTCGCCGAGTCTCGTTAATTCGTGCAATTCGTTGTTCTTTCTGATGAAAGCGGCAGAGCCGAGCGACCGCGTCTGAGCGTAAATCTCTCACACCCCGAATGGTTCTCTTTTTGCCTCAGACGGCGGCCGCGTCTGAGCGTGAATCTCTCACCCCGAGAAGCTCATAGCTTCCATTTCAGGTCAACGCCCACCTGGATGGGGTTGGCGCGCTGGGCAAACCAAAGGTTGCTGCCCGTGGCGCCGCTGTTCACGGCAAACACCTGATGGCGGTTGTTGGTGAGGTTGCGCCCCCACAGGTCGACCTCCACACGCCCCATGTCGAAAGCCAGATGGGCGCCCACCACCGCATAGAAGCGTTGGCTCTTGGTGTTGGCCTCGTCCCAATAGGTCTTGCCCTGTCCGCTCACGTCGGCGCCCACCGTAACGCCATGCAGCCACGGCGAGGCCACGGGGAGGGTGTAGTTGGCTGAGGCGGCCACGGTATGCTCGGGCACAAACGGCACGCGACGGCCCTCATAGTCGGTCACGGCCACGGCGCCTGCCGCCGACACGCTGTCCTTATACTCCTTAAACACGGCGCGTGTGTAGCCGTAGCTCGCGGTCCACGCCAAGCGGTCGGCCAAAGCGCTGCCACGAAGGGCCACCTCCACGCCGCAGCTGTTGCTCTTGCCCGCATTGGTCATGGTGCGGCCAAAGCCATACCGGCTGGCCATTACGGAGAGCTGCTGGTTGCGAATGCGCATGAAGAAGGCCGAGAGGTCGGCCTGCACGCTGCCGCCAAAGAGGTTGGCATGGGCGCCCACCTCGTAGTTCCAACTCGTTTCGGGCTTGTAGGCTATGCTATGGGCTATGCGGTCATAGTCGGCCTTGGTGTGGGGCACGTCGTAGTCGCCACGCTGCGAGCTGTTGGCCTCGAGCTCCACCTGCATAATGTCGGAGAACATCTGTATGTTGTAGCCGCCGGCGCGGTAGCCCTTGCTCACCACGGCATACACGTTGCTGCCCTCTTCGTCGAGGCGATAGGTCAGCCCCACCTTGGGCAGGAGCTTGCCCCACTGGTTGTGGCGCTCATCGCGGAGCGCCGAGCTGATGGTGGCGCCCATCTCGCGCCCCATCACGCTCACGAGCATCTGCATGGCGGCATGGGTGTGGTAGCTGATGGCCACCTTGCTCCAGTCGTAACGCAAGCCCACCGTGGCTGTCAGGCGCGGAGTGACCACGATGTTCGACTCATGAAACACCCCTAAGTTGTAGGTCGGGGTGTGGTAGCTGCCGGGCACGTCGCGCATGTCGGCGCTCACGCTCACGCCGCCCGCCCTTTCTATCGTGGCCTTGGCCATGGCGGTGGCGGCGTCGGCCGTCATGCCGTTGGCCATGAACCGCCCAGCCATGGAGCTCACCATGGCGTTATACATCGCCCCCTGCACGGTGTTGCCCAAGAACGTGTCCATGCCGGGGTCGAAATGCACCAGGCTTCCCGTTTTCAACCACGTGAACCCAGCGAAGGCGCCCAGCGTCCAGCGCCAGCGGTCGGCCACGGGGCGACGGCTCTTCAGGGCAATCTCCTGCGTCATGGCGTTCTGGAACTGCCGCTCCTCCATGCGCAGGAAGTCGGCGGGAAGGTAGTCGATGTCCATCAGCATGTAGTCTTTTACATATTGGTAGCTCGTGGTCGACGTCAGGTCGAAGGCGTTGGCCTTGAACCCCACGCTGAGCGAGGTGGTCAGCAGGTTGCGGCGGTAGTTGCCCTGCCGGTTGGTGTTGGGCGGGGCGGTGTGGCCGGCGTCGTCCAAGAGGCCGTAGGGAAAGGCGTTCTGCCGCACATATTGGTAATCGGCCACGTAGCGCACGTCCCACCGCTCCGACGGCTGCCACACCAGCTTCAGGCGGCCGCCCGCCTCGTTGCTCCTGTCGGCGCGCTCGCCCGTCGTGGGGTTCTTGTAGAAGCCGTTGTGGCCGTCGTAGAAACCCTCCACCGAGTAGGCCCACTGGCTGTTCACCTTGTGGTAGTGGGCCACCTCAGCGCTGCGCCTCAAGTGGCTTCCCATGCCCACCTTGAGGTCCGTGCCCTGGTAGGCCATGGGGTCGCGGGTGTAGAGGCGCACCAGGCCGCCCTCGCTGTTCAGGCCGTAGAGCGTGGCCTGCGGACCGCGAAGCACGTCCACACGCAGACGTTTAGCGAAAGTTAAACTGAAATCAGTACGCTATTGGGAGGACTGAACAATGTCAATGGAAAACAAAATGCTCCAAATCGCTCAGGAGCGCTACACGACAAAACATTACAGTGGGAAAAAAATTCCACGGGAACAATTCAATGAATTGTTAGAAATCCTACGCTTAGCTCCTTCATCGGTGAATGCTCAATCCTGGAAATTTATTGTTGCCAGCAGTAAAGAAGCCAAGGATAGGATTATGGAGGGCTTTTTAGACTTTAACCAAGAAAGAATAGCGAAGGCCAGCGACATTATTGTTTTCGCTGTTCCTGAAAAAGTTTCAGAAGAGCACTTGCAAAAGGTACTTAATAAAGAGATTGCCGATGGTCGTTATGCAAAAGAGTCTGTAATTGAGGGCTTGGATGCAGGGCGCCGGCATTTTGTAGGGCTGCACAGTCATTCTGTCTCAGA
>ENA-OPMP01000287-OPMP01000287.1-human-gut-metagenome-genome-assembly--contig:-NODE-287-length-26056-cov-3.227568_pt1 | contig 26056 bp, 28 predicted proteins | sample MGYA00241527_ERZ501751 | MGnify/ENA primary metagenome ERZ501751 (study PRJEB25962, sample SAMEA2042647) | human gut metagenome | biome: human gut; feature: human-associated habitat; material: faeces... | reverse complement strand
CGCAGCTGATGGCGCGCTGGACCGGCAGCAATGAAGCTGCCTGGGAAGCACTGCTTCCCTTGTTCAAAGGCACAGCGGCTAATTTGCAGGCTACGCAAAATCCTGCAGCGGTCCTGACGGGACCAATTGCCCGCGGTGATGTCAGCACGGTAGCGAAACATCTTGCTGCCTTACCGGCAGATGTAATTCCTGCCTATTGCTCTCTGGGCCTGGCGACAACCTCGCTGGCCCTTGCTAATGGCACTATTGACGAAAATGCAGCTGATGAGCTGAGAAATTTGCTTGGAGGATATTATGGCTAACAAACAAGTAACAGTCGCAACGATTAAGGAAATGAAGCAAAATGGCGAACCTATCACGATGATAACCGCTTACGACGTAGCAATGTCCCGCAACGTGAACGAAGCAGGCGTAGATATGATTCTTGTAGGTGATTCCCTGGGTAACGTAATTTTAGGATATAATTCCACAGTCCCAGTAACGATGGATGAAATGATTCATCATACCAAGGCTGTTATGCGTGGCAACAGCACTGCTTTAGTAGTTGGCGATATGCCGTTTATGAGCTATCAGGCAAGCATTGTTGACGCAATGTATAATGCGGCACGTTTCCTGAAGGAAACAGGCTGCACTGCAGTTAAGCTGGAGGGCGGCTCTGAGGTAGTACCTCTCGTAGAGCGTCTGACACAGGCCGGCATTCCGGTATGTGCTCATATCGGTCTGACTCCGCAATCTGTAAATCAGCTGGGCGGCTTCAAGGTACAGGGAAAGGATATTGCCGCTGCACAAAAAATGATTGATGATGCCAAGGCTTTGGAGGCTGCAGGTGCTTTTGCCTGCGTGCTGGAATGCGTTCCGGCCGCACTGGCTGCTAAGGTAACTAGCGAGCTGAAAACCATGGCTACCATCGGTATAGGTGCCGGCAACGGCTGCGACGGTCAGGTGCTCGTATGCAATGACCTTTTGGGAGTTTCCACCGGCTTCTGCCCGAAATTTGTTAAGAAGTATGCTAATCTGCATGATACTACCGTAGAAGCAGTAAAGGAATATATTGCCGATGTTAAGGCAAGAACCTTCCCTGCTCCTGAGCATACCTTTAAGATTGACGATGCTGTTTTAGAAAAATTATATTAATACTTTTATAAATAAAGTGAGGTAATTCAAAATGAAATTAGTACATACAGTTGCAGAGCTGCGCGAAGAGGTTGCAGCAGCTAAAGCTCAGGGTTTGACCATCGGCCTGGTGCCTACTATGGGCGCTTTGCATGAAGGCCATGCATCCCTGATTAAAGCAGCTAACATGGAAAATGACTTTGTTGTAGTCAGCGTTTTCGTAAACCCGACTCAATTCGGTCCTAACGAAGATCTGGACGCTTATCCGCGTACTCTGGAAGCAGACTGCAAGCTGGCAGAAAGCATGGGCGCTAACGTAGTTTTCGCTCCGGCGCCGAAGGAAATGTATCCGAGCGAAGATGCAACATGGGTAGAAGTAACCGGTGATATTACCAAGGTTCTGTGCGGCCGTACCCGTCCGATTCACTTCCGCGGTGTAACTACCGTTGTTACCAAGCTGTTCAACCTGGCACAACCTGACCGTGCTTACTTCGGCCAGAAGGACGCACAACAGGTTGAGGTTCTGAAGCGCATGGTAAAAGACCTGTTCTTCAATATCCAGCTGCGCATTATGCCGATTGTCCGCGAAGCTGACGGTTTGGCAAAGAGCTCCCGCAACACCTATCTGAATGAAGCAGAGCGCAAAGCAGCTCTGGTACTGAGCCGTAGCCTGAAGGCTGCTAAGGAGCAGTACGAAGCAGGTGAGCGTGACGCTGCTAAGATTACTGCGGCTGTTACCGCTTCCATTAAAGAAGAGTCCATGTCTGATATTGATTATGTTGAAATTTATGCACTGCCGGAATTGAAACCTGTAGCAGCTCCGATGGCAGGCAGCAACCTGCTGGCTGTAGCTGTTAAATTCGGCACCACACGTCTGATTGATAATGTAGTTTTGGAGGAGAAATAATATGCTTTATACTATGCACCATGGCAAAATTCATCGCGCTACCGTAACCCAGGCTAATCTGGAATATATGGGCAGCATTACTATCGACAGCGAGCTGCTGGAGCTGTCCGGTATTCTTCCGGGAGAGCGTGTACAAATCGTTGACAACAACAACGGTAACCGTCTGGAAACATATGTTATCGCCGGTGAGCGTGGCAGCGGTGTTATCTGCCTGAACGGTGCTGCTGCACGTAAAGTTCTGGTTGGCGATACTGTTATCATCATCGCTTACAGCCTTATGACCGAGGAAGAAGCTAAAACTTATGTACCGAAGGTTGTAATGGTTGACGAAAACAACCATCCAATCAACGTTCGCGGTACTGAAAAGGAAGCAGAAATCGGCTGATTTTAAGTATTATAAGAGCACGCTGTGGGTTGCGCGAAAGTGCAGGCTGCAGCGTGCTTTTTGTGTTGGCGGTTTGCTGAATTTATGAAGTATCAAGCGATTTCGGATAGTAATAAGAAGTTGCATATTTTATGAAAAGAACAGCAAATAAAAAACTTCGGTAGAACGCTAAATATAATCGTTCTACCGAAGTTTTTGTTTCTATTCGCTTTTGTCGTGGCAGCAGCAATGTTCTGCTTCCACAGGCTTCATGGAGCATTCCGGGCAGATGCCTTCGCCCTCTAAAAGCTTGCTGCCCCAGGCGTACATGGCCTGCAGAATAGGAAAGAGGCTTTCGCCCCGCGGCGTCAGGCTGTACTCAACCTTAGGCGGTACGACGGCGTACACCTTGCGAGCAATCAAGCCGTCACCTTCCAGCTCGCGTAATTGCTGGGTGAGCATTTTGGGTGTGGCCTCGGGGACGAGGCGGCGCAGCTCGTTGAAGCGCAGAATTTTGCCGGACAGATGCCACAGGAGCAATGCTTTATATTTGCCGCCGATAAGCTGCAGCGTGGCGGCAACGGGACAGTTGACGTTAATAGTATCTTTCATTTGGAGTTTCCTTTCTGCAAAGAGCAAGGTGATTAAGATATAATGATGTTATGAAAAAATTATATGCCTGCCTTGCGCAGCAAAAATTATATATCTTTACAGTATCTTTTTACATACTATCTACCTAAATAGTGCATTCTTGAAATAAAGGTAGCGTTTGCTATAATAATAGCAGATAAAAATTTTTACGTCAAACAGATAGTAAGCGAAAGGAGCCACGATGAAAAAACAATTACTTGATATAACAGGCATGAGCTGCAGTGCCTGCTCTTCGCGCATCGAAAAGGTTGTCAACAGGATGCAGGGTGTAGAGCAGATGAGCGTTAATCTGCTGAAAAATAATGCACACGTTACCTTTGACGAAAGTGTTGTGGATGAAAAAGCAATTATCGCCCGCATTGAAAAGCTGGGCTTTGGCGCGAGAGTGCATGCTGCAAATGTTGCAGCACCGGTACCTCAGCAGGATACGGCGGCACAGGAGATGGAGGAGATGCGCCAGCGTCTTATCGGCTCGCTGCTTTTTGCCGGTCTTGTCTTTTATCAGCACATGGGGCGCATGTGGGGCTGGCCGCTGCCAAGCTTTATTCTGGGGCAGGAAAACGAGCTGATTAACGCTTTGCTGCAGATGCTGTGGTGTATTCCGGTGCTCTTTATCGACCGCAAGTATTTTATCCACGGTGTGCGCAATCTTTTAAGCGGTGCGCCTAATATGGATTCGCTGATTGCCGTAGGCAGCGGCGCGTCGTTTATTTACGGTTTGTATTCTGTATTTGGCATGGCGTATGCCTTTGGACACAATCGTCTTGATTTGTTGCCGGGCTTTGCCGATGCTTTATATTTTGAAGCGAGTGCCGTAATTTTGGCACTTGTAACTGTCGGCAAGTTTATGGAGGCGCGGGCAAAGAGCCACACCTCTGATGCGATTAAGGCGCTGATGAATCTTACGCCGAAGACGGCGCTTGTCGAGCGTCACGGTCTGCAGGGAGAAATTCCTGTAGAGGAGGTAGTTACGGGCGATGTGCTGATTGTAAAAAGTGGTGCGTCCGTGCCCGTGGACGGCAAAATTATTGAGGGCAGCGCTGCCCTGGACGAAAGTGCGCTGACGGGTGAAAGCCTGCCGGTAGATAAAACAATCGGTGACAAGGTTATCGGCGGCACTATTAACAGAAGCGGTTACTTTAAGATGGAAGCGACTGCGATTGGCGCTGATACTGCTTTAGCGAAGATTATTGCGCTGGTGGATGAGGCAACATCTTCTAAAGCGCCTATTGCCAAGCTAGCTGATAAGGTGAGCGGCTATTTTGTGCCTGCCGTTATAGGCATTGCCGTGCTTGCGGCGGTTGTCTGGCTGGCGCTGGGCGCAAGCTGGCATTTTGCACTGACGATAGCTATTTCGGTGCTCGTCATTTCCTGCCCCTGTGCTTTGGGATTGGCAACACCGACAGCGATTATGGTAGGAACGGGGCGTGGTGCCAAGAGCGGCATTCTGATTAAATCGGCAACAGCGTTGGAAACAGCGCATAAGATTGATACCGTTATCTTAGACAAAACAGGTACGATTACAGCGGGCAAGCCGGTGGTGACGGATATTTTACCTATAAAGATTACGGAAAATGAATTGCTGGCCTTTGCCGCAGGACTGGAAAAGCTGTCGGAGCATCCGTTGGGTGAAGCTATTGTTGCTGCTGCTGAAGCAAAGCAGCTTGTTTTGCCGGAAGCCGGCAATTATAAGCAAATCCCTGGTCAGGGTGTTACAGCGGAGCTTGCGGGAGCTGAATGTGCGGCAGGCAATCTCAAGCTGCTGGAGGCGTTGGATGTTGATGTCAGCAGTTTGATGGAACGGTATGACAAGCTGGCGGCTCAGGGAAAAACACCGTTATATTTTGTCCGTGCAGGCGAGCTTTTAGGCTGTATTGCTGTTGCCGATACCGTAAAGCCTACGAGCAGGGAGGCTATCGGCAAGCTGCAGGCAATGGGCCTGCGTGTGCTGATGGTAACAGGTGATAACCAGGCGACGGCGGAAGCCATTCGTGCGCAGGTGGGAGTAGATGAGGCTGTTGCTCAGGTACTTCCGCAGGATAAGGAAGCGGTAATACGCAAGCTGCAGCAGGAGGGCCATATTGTCGCCATGGTAGGCGACGGCATCAACGATGCGCCGGCGTTGGCGCGTGCCGATATAGGTATTGCTATCGGTGCCGGCACGGATATTGCGATTGAAGCTGCTGATATGGTTTTGATTAAGAGCGACTTGTTGGATGTGGCGAAAGCAATTTGCTTAAGCCGCAGCGTGATGACCAATATCAAGGAAAATCTTTTCTGGGCCTTTATTTATAATGCCGTCGGTATTCCGTTTGCCGCAGGTGTATTTTATACAGCCTTCGGCTGGCTGCTGAATCCGCTAATTGCAGCGGCGGCGATGAGCTGCAGCAGTGTTTCTGTTGTTACTAACGCACTAAGACTGCGTTTTATAAAATTGTAATTGCAAAGGAGATTTTATTATGACTAAGACTATTGCTATTGAAGGTATGCATTGCCAACATTGTGTTGGCGCCGTTAAGGAAGCACTTGCTGCTGTAGCAGGTGTAACAAGTGTTGTTGTTTCCTTGGAAAACAATAATGCGGTTATTGAGGGCACAGGCCTGGATGATGCAGTTTTGAAGGCTGCTGTTGAGGATACCGGCTTTGATGTAACCGGCATCAACTGAAAATAAGCACAAAAAACACCGCGTAAAGCGGCGTTTAAGTTTGTAAAAAGGTCGCTGCGCAGCGGCCTTTTTCTTATGCAAATATTTCTGCTATAGCAGGCGGAAGCATGTCAAGTGCGCTTGCTGTCATAAATGCGGCAGCAATGGCTACGACGATAAAAGCAGCAGCGTGCGGATAATCCTTTTTGCGCACGGAAGAGAAGATGGCACGCAGGGATAAAAGCAGAATCAGACCCCAGATGTAGGGACCGGTTACTTCATGGAAAAATTTTTCAAACATGATAACACTCCTTGCTGGCTAAAAAATGTGTTTAAGCAGATATAGATATACATATAATAAAAAAACACCCGCAATAGCAGGTGCTGTTTTTGGATTGGTGCCTCAGCACAGAATCGAACTGTGGACACAAGGATTTTCAGTCCTTTGCTCTACCAACTGAGCTACCGAGGCATGATTGGCGACCCGGATGGGACTCGAACCCACGACCTCCGCCGTGACAGGGCGGCATTCTAACCAACTGAACCACCGGGCCAATCAACTACGAATTACATTATACAGGCTTAAACCTATTTTGTCAACATCTTTTTATACTTTTTTTATCTTCCAATGCAGCCATCAGTTTTTCCTCTATATGCACCTGCAAAGCCTGCAGCTTATCCTCCGCCGGCACGTTGCCAAGCACGTCAAAAGCGTCTGTGGTCAAGGGCAGATGATTCTTGCGCATTTCCGCAAACAGCTCATCACGGAAAATATTATAGGAAAAGTATATCTGGTTGCCATGCTTAAAATCAGTATAATCCAAAAAGATAAAGGAACCATTGATATAAGGCAAGGGATTATCGGGCGTAATATACAGCTCATAATCGCCTACCTGAGCAGGCAGCGTACGCCAATAGTCCCACTGCTCAAAATGCAGCGCTTTCGCTTCATACGGCAGCGTATGCACGGTTTTCTTATCCATGCTGGCCAGAATATCCGGCAAACTCTTGCGCATCATGTCAGCAAAATGCTCGCGGTCACGACAAAAGAAACGCACGTCGCGGAACGTATGCAGGCCAACGGTTTTTACCGGCACATAGTCAAATGTTTCTTTTGTATAAGTCAAATCAAGACGGCAGTGCGATGCTTCATGCACATAGGCTGCAATATTCAAAATCTGCCCGTTGATACCGGAGCCCGGCACAAGGGTATAATCACCGATTGCTGCAGGCAGATTGCGCACAAAGTCCCAATCCTTAAGCCCTGTCTCTATTTCTTTGATATCAGGCTGTCCCATCTCAACCTCCGCACTTTTCCAGCAGCTTGCCGATTTTACTGTAAATCCTTACTGCATTGTTATAAAATACATCCTCGTGATAGCATTCGGGAACAACGTGGCTAATCATCCAGATATACAGGGGAATATTTACAAGCGGCCAGTCGCTGCCATACATGATTTTTTCATAATTACCAAGATAATTCAGCCAAGTATGCAGCTGGCGCAAAAAGCCACGCTGTCTTTCGAGCAGCATCAGCGGTTTGGGATTGCCCTCCACCAGACCTGAAAGGTCAATGCATACGTTGGCGTTCTTGCAGGCCACCTCTGCCGCATCAGCAAACCAGGGGCAACCACAGTGCGCTATAACAAAGGTTACATCAGGAAACGCCACTGCCGCTTCATCAACAGTAAGCGGATGCGAATATTTCAAAAGACCGCTGGGCCAGGCTGTATCGCCTGTGTGAATTGCAACTGGCATATTATAGGCACGCGCCAGCTCAAACAGCGGCCAATGCCTTTTATCGTTGACATAGACAGCATTATAACCGGGATAGAGCTTGATGCCCAAACAATGCGGGTCCTTAATAAAGCGTTCAAATTCCTGCGCTGTTTTTTCCGCATTTGCTTCGGTTATAGCCTCGCTGTTTACACCCATGCAGTAACCCATGTTCTGCGGCTGATTGTAATGCGCCTCGTCAAAAGGCGCTGCAAGGTCAATCATGCGCGGTGTGACACCGCCGTATTTCGAAGACGTATAATTAGTGTTGCCCATAGCTACGGAAAAAGCGATATTGTTTTCTTCGCATATTTTCTGCCAGCAGGCCGCTGTATTTTCATAGCCTGCATTGGCTGCAACCTGCACAAAACCATCAACATTGTAATAATGCATATGGGCATCAATAATCTTCATTTGTAACCCCTCTTTATTTTAAAACACGTATCGTTATTCTTCTTCCTCTTTAGGCAGAATGATATTTAATACCATAGCCACGATAAAAACTACAGCTACACAGTTTTCTGCAAAAACATTCTTAATCAAATCAGGGAAAATCTTAAAAATTGCCGGTGTCTGAGTAAAGCCGATACCGATGCTGAGTGCCAAAGAAGCAATCGTTACATTACGGGTGTTGTAGCCGCAGTTGGCAATCATCTGCACGCCGCTGACTACGATAGAACCGAACATCATCAAGGTGCAACCGCCCAAAACAGCCTCCGGCAGAGATGCCAGCAGCACGCCCAGCGCTGGGAACAGACCTGCCATAATCATAATAACAGCGCCTGTCATGATAGCAAAACGGTTAACAACCTTTGTCATAGCAATCAGGCCTACGTTCTGGCTGAAAGAGGTAATAGGCAGACAGCCGAAAACGGAAGACAAGCTGCTTACCAGACCATCGCAGACAATAGAACCGGAAATTTCTTTTTCTTTAACATCGCGGCGCAGACCGATAGCAGTCATTGCGGATGTATCACCAATGGTTTCGGTAGCGGAAACCAGGAAAATCAAAAAGAATGCAAAAATTGCATCGGGATGGAATTCCATGGTAAAAGGCATCAGCTGAGGAATAGCAATCAGCTTAACCTCAGCGAGCTTGCTCATGTTTACCATGCCCATAAAATAAGCAACTACATAGCCGACAATCAAACCAAAAAGCACGGAAAGCTGTTTATAGAAGGATTTGGCGAAAATATTGTAGGCAATGCAGCTTACCAAAGTAATCGTACCTACAATAATATAAGGAGCATCACCGAAGTTGGGGTTACCGAAGCCGCCGCCGAAGGAGTTAGCACCTACCGCCAACAGAGAGAAACCGATGGATGTAACAACGGTAGCAGCAACAATCGGTGGAATCAGACGGCGCCAATATTTTGCTCCCAGACCTAAAAAGCCTTCCAGCAAACCGCCAACCAGCACCGCACCCATAACGCCGCCGTAACCGTATTTAGCACCGATAACACAGGCGATGGATACAAAGGTGAAGCTGATGCCCATAACGATAGGCAAACCGCTGCCGACACGCCAGACAGGATAAAGCTGTATCAGCGTACCGATGCCTGCTACCAGCATTGCCGACTGCACCAGCGCACCGCTCTGCTCTACCGGCATTTTTACCACACCGGCTACAATCAGAATCGGAGCGATATTCGCTACGAACATCGCCAGAATATGCTGCAGGCCGAAGGGAATCGCCTTGCTTACAGAAATTTTTCCGTCTAAGTCGTATATCGGATCAGTATATTGTTTTTCGCTCATTACTCTTCCTCATGTCTGAACACTACTGTGTTGGTTTTGGCATCCATCTTATCAATAATAGCTAAGGAATGCAGGTTGTAGCCGGCTTTGCGCAGCTTGTCGCCGCCACCCTGGAAGCCTTTTTCTACAGCAACGCCAACGCCCTCAACAGTGCCGCCGGACTGACGCACAATGTCAATAAGACCTTCCAGAGCACAACCGTTAGCCAGGAAGTCATCAATAATCAGCACGTGGTCGTTTTTAGACAGGAATCTTTTAGAAACAACAACGTCGTTTGTTTTGCTATGGGTATAGGAATAAATTTGAGTGAAGTAAACATCCTTATCCATATTGCTGCCGCTGGATTTCTTGGCAAACACTACCGGAACGCCAAAATACATTGCCGCAACGCAGGCAATACCGATGCCGGAGGCTTCAATAGTCAGGATTTTAGTAATATTCCTGTCTGCAAACAAGCGCTTTAATTCTTTACCAAGCTCCGCAACAAACGGCACATCAATCTGATGATTTAAAAAGCTGTCAACCTTCAGGACATTACCGCTTTTGATAACACCGTCATTAACAATTTTTTCTTCCAATAATTTCATCGTCAAGCCCTCCATACATTTTGTTTTTTAACTGCTGCTACGAACATGTCAGCAATCGATTTGCCTTTTAAGTATAAAGATTATTTTATCACACTGACAATATATGGTAAAGTAATTTTCTGCTTCCGCAGTGATATTTTTACCTTAATCCACCACCAGTGCGACTTCGCTGCCTGTCCCCTGTTGGCCGCGTTTTTTCCTGACGAGAATTTTTTTGTCAATCATTTCCTGCAAATCGTGTACATGCGAAATTATACCTACAAGGCGATGGCCTTCACTGAGTCCCTGAAGTGTAGCAATAGCCTGCTGCAGACTGCTGTCATCCAGTGAGCCGAATCCTTCGTCGACAAACATCGTATCCAACTGAATACCGCCTGCACAGGACTGCACCTCATCCGCCAGCCCCAGCGCCAACGCCAACGATGCCATGAAGGATTCGCCGCCGCTTAAGGTTTTGACGCTGCGCAGATTACCGCTGTAATAATCCTTAACCTCCAAATCAAGGCCTGTTTTGCTGTTGCCCGTCTTGCTGTCCGCATCCTGCATTTTGTCACGGCACAGCTCGTACTGGCCGCGGCTCATGTGCAGCAGCCTTACATTGGCGCGCTGCAGAATTTTATCGAAGTAGTGCATCTGCACATAGGTTTCCAGATTAACACGTTTTTTGCCGGTCAGGGTTCCGTTCAGCGTTGCGGAAAGGCTGTTGATCAAGCTGTACTCCGCTTCGCAGGCTGCCCTGCGCGCTTCGTAGCCGCTGACCTCCTGCTTAATCCGCTGGTTATTCTTAATGGCGGCATACAGCCGCTTATCCTGCAGCTCCAGCTCACGCTGTTGCACCAGCAGCTTTTCATGCTCCTGCTGCAGCTTCTGTTCATCCACATCCGTCAGCAGCTCATTCTGCTCGGCAAGCTGCTTTTTCAGCTCCTGCAGCTGTCCTTCGGCACCTGCCAGCTGCTGCCTTATGCTCTGCGCCGCAGCCTCCGCCTGCTTGTCGACAGCCTTCTGCTGCTCCAAAGTTTTCGCCAGCTTAAGGTATTGCTCCACCTTTTCCTGCAAAAAGCCCATCTTCAGGCGCAGAGCCGTAATCTTATTGTTAACATCCTTCAGCTCTGACTGCGCTCTTTCGGCAATCAGCTTCAAATCGTCACAGCCAAGCAGCTCTACTCCCTTGCCTAGCAGCAAGGTTTTATCCAGCTCCAGATGCTCCTTTAAAGCCTTGCCTTCACCTATAAGGCCATCCCTTATTTTCTGAGCAGCCTCAGCTTTAGCGCGTGCCTGCTCAACATCATTTTCGGTAGGTGCATCCTGCGCCAGCTGCACAGGCTGCGGATGCTCGCAGGAACCGCAAACCGGGCAGGGCTTGCCTGGTTTCAGCTTATCGTGCGCCAGAAGGCCCGCCTGCGCGCTCAAAAATCTGTCAAAGCAAGTATCGCTCAGCTCATTAAGATGATTGAAATTATCACAGGCCTGCTTATACTCCTGACGCTTCTGCAGCAGAACAACCTCCTGCCTTTGGTAACGCTGCTGCATATCCTGCAGTTGCAGCAGCTCCCTTTGACGTGCAGCCAGCTGCTGCCTTTCTGTTTGCAGCTGTGCCAGCTCCACCTCGCCCTTTTGCGCTTCGTTGACCTCTGCCTCAATCTTTTGCAGAGCCTCCTGTCTTTGCACTGCTGCAGCTGCTTCCTGCTCCAGTTGCTTTTGCATACTTACCATTTTTGCTTCTGTTGTCTGCATATATTTTTCAAGCTGCTGCTTTTTAGCAATAGCGCCCAGGCTGTCCTGCAGCGCAGTCAGATTTTTCGTCACGATAGCCGCCGCTGCCGCCACCTGCTGCTGTTCCTTTTCGTCCAGAGCAGTAATCGTATCAACCAAAGTCAGTACTTCTTCAACACAGCCCTCGTAATGACGCAAAGCAAAGCTCTGCAGCTGCTCCGTATATGCGGGATAAATGCAGCTGATGCCGTTCAGCGCCTGCTCGCTTCGGCGCTGCTGCTCGGCAAATTCGTTACGCTTAGCCGCAGCATCCTGCTTCAGCTTATCCTGCAGTTGCTGGAAGAAATATGTATGAAATAAATCACGGAAGATTTTACTGCGCTCATCCGTATTGGTATCCAAAAATTTGCGGAACTGTCCCTGAGCAATCATCGTAATCTGCGTAAACTGCTTGTGATTAAGCCCCAACAGCTCCACTATGCTTTTATCTACCTCCGACATTCTGGTTACCGGAACGCGGTCATCGGGATAGTACAGCTCGGCACCGGCCTTCTCCTTCGTCATACCGGTGCCACGCTTCGCCGGACGACGGTACTCCGGGTTGCGTTTTACCCTGTAGCACTTGCCGCGGAAGGAAAACTCCAGCTCCACAAAGGTCGGCGTATCAGCATCCGCATATTGGCTGCGCAGCATGTTGGCATCACGCACACCGCCACTCGTCTGCCCGTACAAGGCATAGGAAACGGCATCAAAAATTACGGTTTTGCCGGCACCGGTATCACCGGTAATCAGATACAGTCCCTGCTCTCCGAGCTGGGAAAAATCTATCACGGTTTGCCCCGCATACGGACCAAACGCACTCATAATCAGCTTCAGCGGTCTCATAATACGTCACCTCCCATTTCCGACAGCAGATTAGTAAGATACTGCTTCTGCTCCTCGCTCAGCTTCTGATTGTTCTGCAGACGATAAAAATCATCAATAAGCTCTAACGGTGTTTTTTCTACCAAATCTTCCGTTACCTTCAGCTCCGCATTCGCCTGCGTGCGCTTATTGTCATAATCAAGCTGCAGCAAATTCCTATATACAGTCTGCAGGCGCTGCATAGCATTAGGAACATCGTTTTCATCCGTCAGCGTCAGATAATAAAAATCCTGCAGGAAGCCATTTTCATCCATAGGGAACATAGCGTAGTTCGGTTTTGTCATTAAATTCTCAAAGGTATCCTTTAAATACCGCACCTCACGCAACGGCGTCAGCAGCAGCTGCGTAACCTTCATATTGCCTTTTTCGGCAAGCTCAACCATTGTTACAGACTTTTGCTGCTGCAACTCGCTGAAGGAATACTTCAGCGGTGTACCGCAATAGCGGATACGCTCATTACCGCCGACATTCTGCGGATTATGGATATGCCCCAAAGCCACATAATCAAAAGCAGCAAAAACCTCCGCACCGATATTATCCAGTCCGCCCACATTAACAGCCTCGCTGCCTGCGGTAACAGCGCCGGTGACAAACTGATGCGCAACAAGCACATTACGCTCCTCCTGTACCAGCGGTAGCTGCGACACAGCATATTTCACCGCATCATGATAGCTTGTAATCTCAGCTGCAGCCTCCTCCGGTGTCCAATGCTTCACAACAGCAGGCTTCAAAAAAGGCAGCAGGAAAATATTCACCCTGCCGAATTCATCCTCCAACACGAGCTTCTGCTCCTCACCGTTGTAGCTGCCCGCAAAATGAATGCCGCTGCCGCTCATCAGCTGCGCACCGAATGCCAAGCGCTCCGCCGAATCATGGTTGCCGCTGATGATGCACACAGGCACCTTGAGCTCCGCCAGCTGATTCAGAAAATTATCAAACAAAACGACAGCTTCTGCCGGCGGCACCGGTTTATCATAAATATCTCCGGCAAGCAGTACGCAATCAGGCTGCTTGGCGCAAATCATCTGTACAATACGTTGTAAAATATATTTTTGATCCTCATAAAGAGAAAATTCATCGAGTTTTTTTCCTAAATGCAGATCCGACAAATGTAAAAGCTTCATGCTATCACTCCCTGTCACGAATATTTATTCACTGTTATTTAATCGTTATATTATCTTGATTTTATCATGCTAAAGCATATGCGTCAATCTATACTTCAAACAAACGTTGCTAGTCCTCCAAAACTTTTTCTAAAAAAATTCTTCTTTTTTCAAAAAAAGTACTTGACCAACTGCTATCTATCTGCTACAATTGTTATTGTTCTGATGAGCGTGCTCAAAAAGAATTGCTACTCCGGGATGGTGTAATGGTAGCACAAGTGACTCTGGATCATTCGGTCTGGGTTCGAGTCCTAGTCCCGGAGCCAAATGGCGCTATGGTCAAGCGGCTAAGACGTCGCCCTCTCAAGGCGAAATCAAGGGTTCGATTCCCTTTAGCGCTACCACGAAAGGCAAAACGCTGAGATTCAACTGAATTTCAGCGTTTTTATTATTTACAATTACTTTGACATCCAAGGAGTCAAAAAACTTCTTCAGGAAAGCGTCAGAAACCCCTACTTCAGTAATGAATGAATCAATAAAAGCTTCCAGAATATCTTTGTTGATAGGAGTATAGTCGTTCTTGTTCAAATCAATCAGTTCTGTCTCCATCATATCTAAAGTTTTCTTAGCTTGTTTATAAGCGCTTAAAACCATATCATCTGTTCCATCATACAAGGCAAGAAGGTTCTTAGCCTTGTTTTTTTGTACCCCGATTTTTTTACGCAGTTCATCTGCACGCACTTTTTCCTCTCTATTCTCAGCCTGATTTAAAAACTCCGTAATAATAGACTGCTTGTGAGCCTTTATGTAGTCAACAATAGCAAGATAAACAACATATTCTATTTTGTCTTTGCGCACCATAGAAACGTCACAATTACCATGTTTATTTTTTTGGTTGCTACAAGCATAATAAATGTATTTATTTCCTCTGGCTCCAATTCTAGTTCCAGACATAGCTGCTCCACACTCGCAGAAAATACGGCCACTAAGCGCATATATTTCTTTCGCATTTGTTGCGCCATTACGACGTCTAGCCATAATCTTTTCTACAGTCAAAAAATCCTTTTTTTCTATAATTGCAGGAAGAGCATCTTCAATTTGCATATAGTTGTCAGCCTTCTTTCTACTATTATGCCTTGAACTCTTCCCAAGTTCCAAGACACCTATATATTTACGGTTACATAGTATTTCATGTATAGAACCTTTGCTATAAATTCCACCACGCTTGGTTTTATAGCCATTTGCTTTTAACCAATCAACTATTTTTCCATAGCCTGCACCTTCAATCTTCATAGCAAAGATTTTTTTGACAGCTATAGCCTCATATTCATTAATAACATATGTCCCATCCGGCGCTATGTCATATTCCAAAGGAGCTATTCCACCATTATGCTTTTTTTGCATCATATTTTCTTTTTTGCCACGTTTTATCTTGATAGATAAGTCACGGGAATAAAAGGCTGCTACAGCCACTTTAACGCCCTCTGTAAGCTTGCCGTTAGCTGTTGATACATCTATACCCTCTGCACTGTATTCGTAGCGTACACCTAATTTCAGAAGCTTATTGACGCTTGCATAATAGTCCATCTCATTACGAGCTGTACGATCAATCTGATAAAAGACTATAACATCAAATATACCACGTGATGCATCTTCAATCATTCGATTGAATTGTTCACGTCCTGCTACAGTTGTACCACTTTTAGCTTCGTCATAATAGTAGTGCACAATATCATAGCCCCTTCTTCTGCAATACTCTTCGCTGCAATGAAACTGTCCGGATATAGATTCATAACGCTGATTATCAGAAGAATATCTTGCATATAATACGGCTCTCATACATTTCACCCCATCTATTATTTATCTTATTTTTTCATATGGATTATAAAACAAACCCCGAGTCATACTCGGGGTTTTTCTTTTGCGTAAATCAAATTCCTACGTAAGTCACTATTAATAGTACCACGAGTATTTCAGATAATTTTTTGATTATCACTTATCAAACCTGATGATTTTTAAGCTAAGTCTTCTGTCTCGGTTTCTTTTTTTGCTATCCTGCCATACTTCATATCTATAATTGCATCCAGCTCTTCCTTGTCCTCTATTTCCATCTGGCGATATTTGTAAATCATAGCCTCTTCTTCTACAGTAATAGGCTCTTTAATTTTACCATAAATCAGATAATCCAAAGAAACACCTATGGCCTCAGCCAAAGCAGCTACAGTACTTATTTTCGGATCATTAGTAGCACCCGACAAAATTTTAATCAGAGTTCCCCTAGGAATATTAGAATCTCTGGTTATATCGTCTATACGTAAATTTTTCTCTTTTTTGACATTATTGAGGCGGACAAGAAAATCTTCGAATTTATATTCCATACGCAAATCACCTCAGTACTTTCACGGTATATTTGGATTATACCATTATAAAGACACTTTATCAACGAAATGTTTCCGTTAACGGAAATATTTTTCTCTAAAGTCCCTTGACTTTTTCCATTGACGGAACTATTATTAGGTTGTAAGTTTCCGTTTACGGAAATATTTGATGTACAAAAATTTCCGTTGATGGAAACAAAGGAGTGAAGAAGATGAATAATTTATACATTGCTTTTCTACAAGAAAACATAAAACCTGAACAGGTCGCCAAAGTAATAGCCCAATTACTTGATTGCTCAGAACGAACAGTTCGGAATAAATTAAACGGTATATCTGACTTCACCATCTCCGAAGCTGTAAAAATCAACGCCTACTTTTTTAACGATAGATATGAACTCGGATATTTGTTCAAACGTGAAGATTCTTATGAAAAACGTGGTGGTTATCATGCTTGCAAAAACTTATGACAACATCAAAGCGACAATCACAATAGACCGGGAAGACTGGCATATTGTCTGTAAAAAAGAAAACGTGACTCATGTAGATAAGCCGCTGATTTCAGGTCTGAGCCATTACAGCACGGTCCTAGCAGGCATATTGCTCCCTATCTACCGTGAAATTGGTCAGGACAACTTAATAAAAGCACACAAAAATGATCCGAAGAACGGCATCAGGAATCTTTTACATGAATATTTACTGAAAAGAAAGGAACGTGAAACCAACCATGAATAAAATATTCTTACTCGGCCGCTTTACACGCGATCCTGAAGTACGCTATACACCTAACGGAAAAGTTGTGTGTCAAGGAACAATTGCCGTAGACAGAGCTGTTTCCAATCAAGACGGTCAGCATGAAGCTGATTTCATCCCTATCATCATTTGGGGAAAACGTGCCGAAGTCTGCGGCAACAACTTCAGCAAAGGCCAACGTATACTTGTTGAAGGCCGACTGCAAATCCGCAGCTATGAATCAAAAGATGGTTCCAGACGATATGCAACAGAAGTTGTTGTAAGCAATTTTACTTTTATCGAAAAAAAATCAGCTGAAAGTATAACCAGTCCAGATACTCCCACTACCTCAAACACTAATACGATGGAATCATTTGGTCCTAATGTACCTTTTGAAGAAAACCTTCCATTTTGAGGTAAGCCAAAATGCCCAAGAAGTATTACTGGTTTAAAATGCGTGCTGATTTTTTCGACTCACGTGAAATCAAGCGTCTACAAAAACTTCCCGGCGGAGATACTTTCATCGTCCTTTATATCAATCTGCTTTCACGCTCTGTAAAAACGGAAGGCTGTCTGCATTTTGACCATGTAGAAGCAACTTTTGAAGAAGAACTTGCTTTAATCCTTGACAGTGATGCTGAAGCCGTCAGGTTTTTACTGAGATTCCTGTATCAATACAATCTACTCAACATCGACGGTGACAATTATTATTTTCTCGAAGCAGTAAGCCATATAGGCACCGAAAGCGATGCGGCAGAAAGAATGCGGCGCTCAAGACGAAAGAAAAAAGAAAGCCTGCCTTCCATCTCATATGATGATCTAAACAGGCTTCCTTTACCGGAGCGTAACAATGTTACAACGCAATGTAACGATGTTACTGTGGATAAATCATCGTCACAAGCATGTAACAATGTTACACAGCGTAACAATGTTACGGATGCACGTAACGATGTTACGAAATGTAACAATGTTCGTGAGTGTTACATAGAGAAAGATATAGAGATAGATAAAGAACTATCCATTAGTAATAAAGTAAATATTAACGTAAGCAAACCTGTAGACAGATTCGGTTTACTTGTTTCCAAGGGGTTTGATGCTTTTATACAATGCTATCCCCGTAACCAGGCTAACAAAGATGCTGTTTATCAGGCTTTCTGCAAGCTTATCAACCAGGGAATAGCAATCAGCGATTTAATTGCTGCAGCCAAAAGCTATGCCGATTCCACAAGCAAAGATAATTTTGATATCCGCTATATCAAAATGCCTGCAAACTTCCTTAACGAACAGGTATGGCTTAAATACAAGCCAAAGTTCCAAATTGACTGTCCTATCTGCCACGGCCAGGGAATCATAAACTATTCCCCGTCTGACACCTATCCTAACGGACACGTTGACTTCTGCAGCTGTGAAAAGCGGTACAAACATCTTGAAAACGCTGACACGCTCAGCGATATCATTGCCAGACTTCACAATGACTCTCTAAGCCAATAATATAATCCCTCCCAAACACTTAAATTTAGCCCTAGAACGATTTCTAAACCTGTTTAGGTATTCGTCCTAGGGCTAAATCAGATATTTAAACCAAGCCCCAATTATGTCATCATACTGGGCAATTCAGTTTCAGGAGGTTAACAGCAAATGGAAATTATTTTGACTGTTGATGGGCAGGAAATCATCAACACAGATAAAATCGTCATAAACCCCAGTGGCAGCCTTATAGCTTACCAGAACAATAAACTGTTAAGCCTTAATCTGTACGACAAGGAAACCCAGAAAATACGCATTGACGTAAGAGATATGAAATAGCGAGAACTTGCGTTGACGGAGGTTTGTTATGTTCAATCGTGAGAATTATGATATTTCACCCGAAGATTCGGAGAAAAGTGCCCAAATACGCAGACATACAGCCGATTTGGCAATACTTGATTTTGAAGCCGGCACGCCTTTCTTCTGGGACAACGAAGGTATTGCCTTTAAGCGCATGGTCAGCATAAAGACCGGCTACTACTATCAGCACAACACTATTCCCATGATCTACGCAGCCCGCGAGCATGGCTACACAGATTGCCGCTGGGGCGGAATCCTGGCACTCAAAGGAGCTCACCTGTATAAGCAGGACGAAGGTGTAGAACTTGAAGTATGGGCCAATGAGGTTTCCGTCAAGAAAACCGATGATAACGGCAATCCTGTTTATGACAAGAACGGTCATCCTATAGAAGAAATGGTAAGATTAAGCCGTCCGCAGATTAAAATAGAGCGCCTTTACAACGGTTCTGCCATTTCAGGACTTGGTGAAGAGCCCGAAATGCCCTATAACTGGATGGAAAAAAACGAAATCAAGAAACGCTTATTGGATAAATGCAAGGCAAAGCTTGTTTTCGACCAGACAGAAAACAACTTCTATGTCAAAGATACTGATACCATCCATATGGTGCCGGAAGTAGACTGGAAAAACAAAGATGAATTTCTTGTAGAGCTTTATCATTGCATTGCTCACAGCACCCTTATCGACAGCCGTGCCGGTAAAAATCCCTTCTTCCTTGACCTGAAGAAGCGCTGCGGTCAGACAAATTATGCAATTGAGGAGCTTGTCGCTGAAATGGCAACCTATCGTTTCCGCACAAGATACGGACTAAAAATAAGCGATTCACACAAGAAATCCCACGGTGAATATCTGACACGTTGGGCAGATGAAATCAACCGCAACCCTAATATGCTTAACTACACCTACAGTGACTCCTATGCTATTTTGAATTATGTCAATGACAACATAGTACAGTTCACCAAAGAAGAACAGCAGGCACTGCGTTATAAATTCAACTATTGGAAAAAGAAAAAGAACCAGAAAGCAGCTATCAAGGAGCATCAGGAAAGAGCGGCATCCGAACCTGTTGCCATCAAAAGCAAAGAAGTCACAAAACTTGCTGCCACCAAGCCAAAAGAAACAACCAATGCTACGGCAAAACCAACAAAGCCGGAGGATCATGGCAATATAACACGCACCTGCCTTGTATATCATCCGGACTACGGCAAAGGCGTAACTGGGGAATATATCTCTGAGAACGGTAAAGCAAAGGTCTTCATAATCTTCGGTGAAGGCGGACCAGGTACCGGAAGCGGTCTGTACAGCCTTGCTCAATTAAAAGCAGCTCACAACAAATGGTACTTTGGCACAGAAGCTGTCGCTAAAGCCGAAGCTTACTATGAAGCACAGAAAAAAGCTAAAGCAGCTTTGAAGGAGAAAATCATGAAAAGACAATGTAAAAAAGCAAAGGCTCCTGCTACACAGTCAGCAGACACCCCTGTAAAAATAAAGCTTGGGCAGGTCATTTACAGTAACTCTACAGGTAAAGGTGTTGTTACTGATATTTATAAAGACGAATATGATATAAATCGCGTCAAGGTCAAGTACAGTTTTATGACCATGTCTTACAGAATGTCTGAGCTGACTGATTCAGAGCATTTTACTATAACCGATGAGATTAAAAATATAGCACCGGTTAAACCTGTAGTACAGGAGCCTGCTGCATCTTCCAAACCTGTCAGCGAAGCCAAACATGAAACAGAAATAATAAAGCAGACATCTGATCGCCAGGAAACCACTGTACATGAGCAGATTTCTGCTTCACAGGAAACTGTTGCTGAGGCGATCAGAGAACCACGTAAAGACTACCACCGTAAGCTGAACAGCCAGGAAGCTGCTATTGCTGATACTGTTGTGCGTTATGTACGTAATATGCCTTCAGAAAAGCAGAACGAATATGGCAGCAGCATACAGTCAACCAGTGAAGAATTTGCTAAAGCCAACAATATCCCTACTCCACCACCTATTCAGACTGCAGCATTAAAAGCTCGGAGAAAGTCATGTCTGATAAATATCAGCAGCACTGCAGAGCAGAGCAACGAAGCTGAGCTTGCAAGAGTACTGGAAGTAAAACGATAACTATTTATGTTTTCATTTCAAGGAAAAGGAGGCAAACACATCATGAGTATCAGCAAAGCAGAACGTGAAGCATGGATTTATGAGCATGCAGCATTCGAGGAAGATGCTTTAAGCGAAGATGAAGCAAAGGAGGCATCCGTTGATGGCGACCACGAAGAAGAGTAACCTTGAAAAGCAGGCTGATTACCATAAACAAGTTGCTCAGGAAATCATTGATATGCTTGAAAAAGGTACTGCTCCATGGCAAAAACCTTGGACTGCAACCATGTCCATGATTCCCCATAATGGTACATCTAAGAGACGTTATCACGGTATGAATGCTCTGCGGCTGATGTATATCAGTCTTGGGAAAAAATATAATGATAACCGCTGGATGACCTTTAAACAGATACAGGAACTGGGCGGTAAGGTCCGCAAAGGTGAAAAAGGCACTGTTGTCACCTATTGGAAGTTCACTAAGAAAGAAAAAGATGAAGATGGCAATGAAGTTGAAAAAGAGCTCGACCATCCAATTCCTTTCCGCAGCATTGTTTTCAACGCTGCTCAATGTGATGGCTTGCCGGAACAGGAACTTAAACTGCCAGAACAAAAATGGACTGCTGTAGAGCGGGCAGAAAATATTATAAACGCTGTCGGCGTACCTATATATCATGACCAGGCGGACAGAAACTTCTATAGTCCTATGCTAGATGAAATCCATTTAACACCCAAAGGCAGCTTTGCAGACAATGAAGCCTATTACAGTACCGCACTGCATGAGCTTGGACATTCTACAGGCCATGAAAGCAGGCTGAACCGTGATATCAAGAATACCTTTGGCAATGAAGATTATGCCAAAGAAGAACTCCGTGCAGAAATTGCCAGCTATATGTTGTGTGCCGAGTTAGGTATAGCAAACGCCGCAGCCAATGAGCAGCATGCAGCCTATGTCGGCAGCTGGATAAAAGCATTGAAAAAAGATCCTGCTGAAATCTTCCGTGCTGCCAAAGATGCTGACGCTATATGTGAATACCTCTACGAACGGGAACGAGAATTTCTTAAGGTCAAGCAAGCAGAAGCATCTTCTGAAAAAGATGCTGTCATTCTTGATATCGACGGAGATAAAGTATCTGCAGATAAATTCAATGCTGTCAGCAAAGATGAGCCTATGGTTTACATCAAATGGTCTGAATGCAGCCATCCCAAACTTGCTTCCGGCTCGATTATGACGCTCCATGAAGCTGATAAACTGCTTCAGCAGCTTGACGAAAAAATCCGCAGCGAACGTGAAAATCCGGCTTACGGCCGTTACTATAAAACCAAACTGTTTATCATGGCACGTGATGAGAACAACACTCTTCTTTTTGTAGGCAACAATGGTGAGGACAGATATGATTTAGGCGACCGTGAAGGAGGGCTTATATCCCACAAACATCTGTCAGGTCAGTATTTTAAGATGCACGAAGGATTGAGCCGCCTGCAGGAATGTATTGAGAATATGCCTAAAAGTGTTGTTCCTAATTGTGAAACTGCTTTAGATAAGCTGCCTGAAGCTATCAGCAGAGCACGCGCTGAACTTAACTCTCCCCAAGGTTTAAATGAGTTTTTGGGACAAAGCGCAGATACATTATTGTCTATCAACCAATCCGACAATTTTTCCAAAGCCCTTCCTAGTCTTATCAGAGCAATGTCTGCAAAATCCGTAAACGCCAGTGATAAGCCGAAGAAAAAACTGATTTTGAACTCTATCACTCCACCAATTAATTCCAATAAACTGAGCAGATAAGCTATTTCTGCTACTCTTTTTATTCAAAGCGTTGCCATACGCAACGCTTTATATAAACATATAAGTCTATATATAACATATATGGGTTTATATATTTATATAAGTCATATGTAATCATATTTCCATATGGATTGTATAACCTTATATGTTCCATACCAACCTATAGAACGTATAGCCTTATATGTTTCATACAACTGTATAGGACTTATAAACCCATAGGTTGCATACGAATATATGGAATCTATAATCCTATATATTTCATACGGATATATAAAATGTATAGGCCTATATGTTTTATACAAACCTATAGAACATATAACCCTATATATTTCATACGAAAATATAAGACATATAGACTTATATTTTCATAAACTGCGACTTAAAACAGTGCCTACGGCACAAACAATTTGTTTATAATTGCTTTTCGCCCACGTATTGTAATTGCTCATACGCCTACTGGCAAGGCAAACCTGCAAGCAGGTGCTGCGCAGCCTTGCCATACGGCTATTCACAATTACCATATACGCGCCGAAAAGCAAAAAAAAATACTCGCTATATACGCAGAAAGAAGGTCGCTATCATGAGAAGATTTATCATTCAAATCAACTATCACCATTGGCGTACAGGTCACTTGTTGGAAAGTAAAATCTGTATCATCCAGGCTTGCAATAAAAAAGAAGCAGAAGTAAAAGTCTGGAATAAATATGGAGCAGACAATGCTTGTATGCCTTATGGCAGCATTGATATCACTGATGAAGAAACTGCTGACATCAGTATTTTTGCCAATGAATTCAAACCGGAGAAATAATATGCCTACATTAAATGAAGAACAAACAAAGGCTTTCGAAGTAATGGCAAGCGGCAAAAATGTCTTTCTTACCGGCAATGCCGGTACAGGGAAAAGCTTTTTGATAAAAACTTTTATAGGATTCTGCCAAAGCCTCGGAAAGAGTATTATGGTCACAGCCCCGACAGGTGTAGCTGCCCTTAATATCAATGGCAGCACTATCCATCGTGCCTTTAAAGTACCTTTAGATCCTATCGGCCCTATGACACGAATCTCTAAAATAACTGAAGCTGTAAAAAAGGCTGATATTATCATTATCGATGAGATTTCTATGGTACGTTTTGACGTATTCAGCTATATCATCAGAGTCATTAACAAAGCCTGCAAAATAAGCAAAACAGCAAAACAGCTTATCGTAGTAGGTGACTTCTTTCAGTTGCCGCCCGTATTAACAGACTACCAGCGCAATGTTCTGCAAAAACTTTGGCAACAAGACATTCATGAAGGTTTTGCTTTTGAAGCATCTGAGTGGTCTGATATGCATTTTCAGAGCATCATTTTAAAGCATGTTGTACGACAGAACGAGCCTCTATTCATAGAAAGCCTAAACAATATCAGACGCGGGAACACTGTAGCTCTGGCCAGTTTATGCAAACTATGTGCTGCAAACCCATTAAATGATGCTATTTATATATGCAGCACTAATAGCGAGGCTGCTGAATTCAACCATAATAGTATGGACAAACTTGATACTGAAGATCATTATTTCACAGCAGATGTCGTAGGCAAAGTATCTGCAAACGATAAAGCTGCAGATAATGAGATTTGTCTTAAAATCGGTGCCAGGGTAATGACCTTAGTCAACAATCCAGATGGTTATTATAAAAACGGTTCCATGGGTTATGTCACTGATTTTGTTGATGAAGGAGTCGTTGTACAGATTGATGACGGCATCAAGATTATAGTGCAGCCTTATACATGGGAAATCGTAGAATACGATGTGAATGACGGAAAGCTTATAAAAAACGTTATTGGCAGCTATACACAGATACCTCTGAAGCTTGCCTACGCTATGACTGTACATAAAAGCCAGGGGCAGACCTTCAGCAAGGTCAACCTTAATCCTTATTGTTTTTGTGAAGGACAGTTATATGTAGCTCTTTCCCGTGCCAGCACCAGTAAAGGTCTTTATATAAAAAAGCGATACATTAATGACAAATGGCTCATTACTTCCGGCAAAGTCATTGATTTCTATAATTCTATAGAACATAAAGTAGCAAGGTTATGAGTAAAAAACTAACCATTTAAATACTATAATCCGCCCCATAAAAAATCATATTATTTATGATGCTTGGGATTCAGTCAATAAGAGTGTTTACTCTTATTATATTAAGTCAGAAATCAAAGGAGGCAAATCATGAAAGTAATCAGTGTTGTAAACTCCAAAGGTGGTACAGGAAAGACTACTATCTCTGTCAATGTGGCCACAAGATTGGCTATGCTCAGAAACAGAGTCCTGCTTATCGACATGGACGAGAAGCAAAATTCTTCTTTAAAGGTAGTCGAAATTCGTAACGGCAATGCAGAATTATCCCCTATCAGTGCTGTTACCATGAAAGCAAAATCCCTGTACAAAGACATCCAGAACTATTCCAACTTTGACTTCATAGTTGTTGATGCAGGTGCCGGTGACAATGAGCTTACCAGAGCAACTGTAGCCTGCGCAGCCTTCGGTATGTTGCTCATACCTCTTAAGGCCAGCGGCCTTGACTATTGGGTAACAGATGATGTTCTCAACACACTGGAGGAATGGCGTAGCTATTTCACGATTGATAACACTTACCTGCTCTTAAACGAGTATGATCCTAAGCAGAATATGGCTAAAGGCATCAAAGAAGCTATTGATGAGGTCTGCGAGAAATACCAGGTCAAAGTCATGGAAACTAAAATCCTTAACCGTGTGGCCTATAAAGAATCCCTGCTCATTGGCATGAATGTTATTGAATACGCTGAAGTAAAGCGCCATACGGAAAAAGCTGCTGCCGAGCTTGAAGCTTTGGTCAACGAAATTATGGATATCCTTAAATAACAAGTGAGGCGACTGTCTATGAAGATACCACAAAATCCGCAAATCCCATCTGCAGATGTCATGGAAAAATTTCTTAACGGTGAAAAACCACCTAATAAGCCATCTAAAAAAGAGAAATATGCTGCAGATAAAAAAGCTGTAAAGATGTATAATGTGCCCTTCCCACCAGAAGTACATAAGCAGGCTAAAATCAACGCACTGAACGAGGGTATCAGCCTAGCTGAATATCTTATCCGTGCCGTCACAGAAGCTAATGAGCGCTATAAGAAAGGAGATTAACCATGCAGCTTATCAGTGTAAGAGAATTAATCTACCTGCTCAAAAAAGCTGGTTGGCAAAAGATAACGCAGAACGGTAGCCACGCCCAATACCGCCATCCGGTCAGGAAAGGAAAAATAACTATACCATCTCATCGGCTCGGCAACACAATTCCTCTTGCTACAGAGCGGAGAATTTTAAAGCAAGCCGGATTATTGATTTAATTACGGAGGATAAAATGAATATCAGAGAAATTGCAGAAAAATGCGCAGCCCTTCATCGTACAGCCTGGTCTGATCCCGACAGCCTGGGAAAAATCGTAGAAGTTTGGCGCGATAAATACGGATATATTTGTGTCCGCTACAGCTGTGGTGATTGGTATCATTACAACTGGAATAAAGAATACCGCCTCTTAGAATGGTGGTAATACGAAACGGCTCTCAGAAGTGCTTTAAGCCTTTTGGGAGCCGTTTATTTGTTAGTTAACAGTAAATTCTACCTTTATTAGATGACGTATAATAAGTTGCGCAAATTCAATTCAAAAAGATAGACATAGAGACTACCTT
>ENA-OPMP01000268-OPMP01000268.1-human-gut-metagenome-genome-assembly--contig:-NODE-268-length-26633-cov-1.643653_pt1 | contig 26633 bp, 29 predicted proteins | sample MGYA00241527_ERZ501751 | MGnify/ENA primary metagenome ERZ501751 (study PRJEB25962, sample SAMEA2042647) | human gut metagenome | biome: human gut; feature: human-associated habitat; material: faeces... | reverse complement strand
ACCAATACCGCCCTCAACTTCAATTAAAGGATATCTCATAGCCCATGGTTGCGCGGCACGCATTATCACGCCAACACAACTGGAATCACCATGGATATACATCCTCGATGCACTACCTACTGCCTTGAGAGTTTTCTTCATCGGCTTAGAATGAAGAAACTTATCCGTATACAGGCAATAGAAAATCTGACGAGCCGACGGCTTCAGACAATCTCTCGCATCAACCAGTGCGCGCGACTGTAGAACGGCGCCGGAGTATTGGATAAAACTTTCTTTTATGACTGATGTTAAATCTTCCATTTAGCTCTCCTTTCCTCAATTTCTTTTAATATTATAACTTAATTTTAAAGTTAAATCAATTTTTTTATATTTAGCGACAACAAAAATGAAGTTTTCCTTGACAGCTAACGTAAGGCGTGCCTTTCATTCCTTGACAAGTTCCGCTTTTAGCGTTCTTAGCTTCGGGGCGAAAATAAGAACACTTACCATTACCATTAAGGTAGTTTTGGATTTGCTCTTCTGGGTGATCTGCACAACAGACTTCCTCACCATATGAAGTCCATATTACTTTTTGAGTAAGATCTAATGGCACTTCTTTACCACATATTGGACAATTCATCTTAATCTTCTCCTATCTTTTGTTCTCTCACGAAAAGCACATGTACGCAGAATTATTTTTTGAGTAAAAGTAAGGCGGAGCCCACATAGCTCATAAAATGCAATAGGACATACTTTATAAAATTTTATCCAATCTTCACTTATTAAATTCTCGTCTATTTTTTCTTCAATGCCTAAGACTACTCCTACATCTGGTTTAGACTGTAATTCAATCTCACACTGCGGGCACACCTGTCGTCCCTCGGGAACTATCTCTCCGCAACAAACACATCTGTCTGCATCAGCCATTATCCATTACCTCCCAATAACTCTAAGTTGTCGTGAATGTTGCCAATAATTTTCATATATCCATCCATAGTAGGCAGAGTAAATTTATCGCCCGATTCTATGTATTCAACATAAAACATACCATTGCAATATATGACGATTGCCCGCTCGCAGGGCGATGTGTCATTCCACGCGCATTTGAATATGGGGTCAATATAAGGAACAAGCACTATATCGCCATCAAAAATCTTTGTACCGTTTTTATCTTTGAGACCTGTGTACTGTCCTACGGTGTCAGGGTCTACAATATAGTGCGAACTCGGTTCGTTGTATTCTTTTGGGTGCGGAACAGTAATATAATCACAAAGTTCGTCATCAGTCCTGCAATACTTAGCTTTATAATAATATCCCTCAACCCATTCACCGTTATCTATTCGCTTGCCACGAAAAAGTATCTCACACATTGTTGTCACCCACCATTTCTTGTAATGCTGATTCGTAAAAATTATCAAACGATTCTAATGCACCGTTAAGATGATAGTTTGCAATATCAAGACCTGTTCCGTAAAGTTCATCAAAATAGGATTTAAATACTTGTAGCTTCTCGATCTCTGCCTGTTGGCGGTTGATAAGGTCAAGGGTATTTTTAATAAGTGTTAAGTCAATGCAATCACAATATGAGCTGTCAATATATTCCGCCCTGTGTATTTCGTCTTTCCATTCGTTTATAATCTCGTTATCTGTATAATCGCTCATTTTTATGCTCCTTTACTTAACTTCTCTCCAATCAATTCTTTGTCCACAACGTGCACAATACTGATACCATGCATATAAGTATTCACCACAATGCGGGCAATGGAAATCTCCATAATAGATTTCTACGGGAGGTTCTCCTTTACTCTTCTGAATTATCTCATAAACCTTTTCTTTTGTACAGTTTGTGCCCCTCTCAAAAAACTTTGATATCGGTTGAGATAAAATTTCTTTTATTTGTTTCAATGTAACTTTCATTACTTTTCCTCCCTTTATAATAAAATTATAACAAAAAAAGGAAGGAAAATCAAATTCCCTTCCTTTAATCTTATTCTCGTATCATAGAGAAGTCTACATTTTTAAATATAAAATCCGTTCGTGGCTCTACATCTTTGCCCATCAGATTATACAAGAGATCACGCGCTTCTGGTGAGGTTTGGAACATATCAAATCGCTGATTTTTCGCTGTAAACATTGAATTATATGCTTGCTCCGGAGTCAATGAACCGATACCTTTATTTCTTTGGATAACCCCCGATATATGTCCGCGCGCAGCATCCATTTCTTCGTCTGTGAAATAATAGTTCTCGGTTTTTCCATTTTTAACAATGTAGAGAGGCGAACGTAACCATCCAAGCCTTCCCTCTTCAATGAACTGCGGAGCCAAATATTGTAATGCCGCCATCAGAAGCAGCCCTATATGGTAACCCAACGTAATCCGATGTTTCCATCGGCGCAGACTATATGTTACTTGCTTATGCAAGAATACTCTTTCCACCTGCGTACCAATAGTAGGTGTACTCTCCTTCCGGGAGATAGTCGTTACAGGCTTCACTCGTTAATCCAAATTTTTTGTTTCTTTTTATATACTGGTAAATTCTTATAAGTGCGTCCCCACAAGATTTGTTGTAGAGTTTGAAAGCCACATCTATCTTGATAATCTTGATAAATTGATTTTGCGCTTTCATTAACATAGCGGCGGCGTATCTCTAAAACCTCTTCATTGGTAAAGGTAGCTTGTTCTGACGCCCCTCCATCTGTAGCATGCTTCATATAATACTCTTTATTTTCTGGGGTATAAACTTCCATTTTTATGTCTTTCCAAGTGGAACCATCCCAAATACTTGCAAAGCCACTAAAGGTAATTTTATCCTTAAAAAGGTCATAAACATCTTTTCTTCTCATGTGGGCATCATAACATTCTCTTATATAAGCCACATCTTCATTGGTAAGATTCGTTCGACCATTATTTTCTCCTCGATTATCGCCGCCACCCTCGTTGCAATTATAACCGAATCCTTTATAAGTATTATAATAAGCTATCCAGTATTTTTCTCTTTCATCAAGAGTTTTTAAAGAGCACTCTTCAATCACTTCAAAACTAAAAGCATCTTTACCATACTTCTGAATGGCTTTATCAATAGCTAAATCATCTTTATAGCAGTGCTCAGAAAAGCGTCTTTCGATATCGTTGCTTTGTCCAATATAAATTTTACCAGTATTTTTATTTGTTATTTTATAAATGCCTATCATTATGGCACCCCCATAATTTTTTAGGCTAAGGACCAACTGTGATTCCCACGGGATCTGCATGCCCATAAAGGGTTTAGCTTCTCTTACCACCATAGCCTTTCAGCTTAGTTGCCCGTTAGCCTTCTTTAATAAGTAGAGAATATGAAACCCATCTCTACAAAAAGAAGACCCGATTGGTTAATCGAAAAGTATTTACAGACAGTTTTACTTATCTGAGTCAGAGTCGGTACAAACACCAACACGTCCATATCTCAGTTTACGACTATCGTAATGCCCCGGTACAATATTTAGCGCACTCAAGAGAAGTTTAATCTCTTCATTCTGGTAGATTTTTTCTTCATCATTAGACAGCGCGTTAATAATCTTACCGCGTATGCACATAATACCATAAGTCTTTTCATCGCGCGCGACTCCTACTGAAGCCATAGCAGAATTACCCTCAACAATTAAAAGAGTTGCATCTTGTCCAAGAAACTCCGCGTCCTTGAGCTTGTCGCTTGCAATATATTTTTTCTTTTGAGACTTTTCGACTTCTTTTTGAGCTTCAAGGACTTGCTTTCGTGCACGCTCAGCCGCAAGTTCGGCTTTTTGCTCTTTTGCAAGAAGGTCAAGAACTCGCTGAAATTCATCTGCGTGCTGTTGTTCAAAGCTTTCAAGCATTTGAGTAGTCGCGCGCTGACACAAGCCCCTTAATTCGATATTATTAACTTTGGTCTTTGTCTGATTCGCAAATGAGGGATTCGGAACTTGGCAACTTATAGCATATAAAAGTCCCTTTCGAAGAACCTCGGGAGGTGCCTCACCTTTGAGCTTTTTCTTAAAGAAATTTGTAAGAGCAGTTTTTACACCAGTTAAACTTGTACCGCCCTCAACATTTTCAAGCCCATTTGTAAAGACATAAGAAGTTTCTGTACGGCTATCAGTCCATTCCATAGCTATTTCCGCGGTTATGTCGCCTTCTTTTAAACATATGCTTAGAGGTGTTTTATTTAATGCCTTTCCGCCTTTTGCTTTCATTAAATCTACAAGACCATTTTTGGAATAATAAGTAACTTTTTCTCCTGTTGCTTTATCTTCAAGTTCGAAAGTTAAACCTTTGCAAAGATAAGACCAATCTTCGCACATCTTTTTTATATCCTTAAAGTTAATATTAATTGGCTCGAGGTTGTAAACTTCCTGTGATGGAGTAAATTGAACAAAGGTACCTGACCATGCAGTCTTTTGATCAATTACTGTTAAATCCTGTTTAACACCATCCCTAAGTATCAAAGTAGCTATTTTCCCGTCACGCTGACTCCGCACGAGGAAATAATCTGATGAAAGGGCGACACCTTTAGCTCCGATTCCGTTCATCCCCGCCACATTCTGGTAAGTTTTATCATTGAACTTACCACCGCTATGTGGCATCGTATAGATGGCCTCGAGTGCGTCAGTACCATCCTCACGTAATCCAAAGGGAACTCCACGACCAAAATCTTGTACAGTAACCGTATTATCTTTGTCAAGAGTTACGCGTATTCGATCACCGTAACCCATCGTATATTCATCAATAGAATTTGTTATTATTTCACGCACACACTGGAGAACGCCTTGATTATCCGCGCTGCCCATATACATAGATACTCTTGAACGTATGGCGTCCCGGAAAGATAAAGTTTGAATACTGTCGGCATTATAATCTTGGCTCATATTTTTACCACATCTCCTTACTTATATTTCGTCTTCGTCCTCTTCTTCCAGCTCATACCAGCCATCCCATCCATTGCCGCGGGTCGCCAATACTCACCATCAAAAAGATACCCTTGAACATAGGTATTAAATTTTTTTATAACGACTATTGTATCCTCGTTCAAAACTGTTACATTCTCTTTGCCCCACATTGAAATAGCAGCTTTTATATCTTCTTCTGAGGGACAATACCACCTTTCCTTTTCAATAGAGGTGCTAAATATGCTTCCGATTGGATAAACCCGCTGTAATTCCTCTAAGGTTTCAAACTCAGTTTTCTTCATATTATTCCTTCCTTTCTTATGTTTCTAATAATATTATAAAAAAAATCAGAGGAAAAATCAACTTTTCCTCTGATCGTTTATTTACTTTACAATTACGCGGCTACTTCCTCGAAGTAATTTCCCACAAGTTGAGAAGGAGTATAATATAAGATTGTGCCTTGGCCATTGCCGTCGTCTCTTATGCACTTATAAATCTTATCTCCCTCTTTATAATACTTATCTTTATAATATCTCATACCTGCTTCTGCCGCAATAGGATTGCTAAGAGTGCCTTCTTCTTCCGGCTTTGCAACCACTTCCCAGTGCGCAGATGTCACATCGGGCGTCCATGTAGGATTATCGCCAGTAATTGCATTATAGCATTTATAAAGTTTACCATTATATCGGCACCTATCACCTACGGCGTATGCAATTGGTTCCCATGCGGGAAAGAGTTCGATACTCTCAAGTGCCTGCTCATCTGGAAGCAAGGTCGCCGCGGATTCTATTTTTTTTCTAAATGCCAATGCTTCTGCTCTTGTCATATGGCTTCACCCCCAAAATAAGTTTATATTTGATCGAATACCTTTGACAGAAGCACGAGTATTGCTTTGCCATAAAGTCCAATTAAGTTTAGTAGATTAAATAAAATTGCTTCTAACATTTTATGATCCCTCCGTTATAATTCCAATGGCTTCTTCTGCGGAGATTTCTTCCTCTGCGATAATATAGGTTTGATATTCTTCCTCGCTAACCTCGACAAAGTCAGATTCGGTCAGCGACTTCGCAGGAATTATATATCCGGGATATATCTCGCCACTTTTTATATTCTTGAGGTGCTTTCCCTCATCGGGATAGATTATTTTGTTCTCAATCTTCATTATTATCACCTCACGCTATCGTCCAGTTTTTGGCGGTTATAGCCGCCGCTATCGTTACCGCGCCCGCGTCCGTTGATTCGCATGATACATACAGGTTTGTGTTTGCGTCCAACCTGACATAGTTCGCATAAATCATACCGGTGTCAGCGGTTTTTAGGCCGGCATTGAGCTTTAGCGTCAAGGCATCTTGTCCCGTGCGGTCTTTTAGGGCGTTAAGAACATTAACGCACGAGGCTATATTAAGGCGTGGCTGATAGTTTAGGTCGAGCGAGACATTGACTGTGTTTGCCTTTATCTCGATATCAGTCAACCCACGTTGCGCCGCGAAAACATTACTCGCGTTTGTCACCGAGGTGAAGTCAAGCCCTACTATCTTTTTTAAAGCATCGCTCATACCCGTGCCACTACAGGCGAACGCGGTTGCGACATTTTTCACTTTTGAAAAATCGCCCTTAAATACTATTTCGTTAAGATAATACGCGGCTGCGTTATCAAGCATAAAACTAATATCTGTAAGCTTATCGCTTACTGTCAACTCGATTCTTTTCAGCGGGTTTGCAAACGAAACGGCGAACGAATGCCGCAAATTTGTGACATTGGGAATGTTGGCTACAAACTCTGTGATTGTCGATTTATTGCTTAATCCAAAAGATTGCAAAGATTCGAACACTTCAAACGGATTACCGCCGCCTGAGCTTATCGCGCCAACCGCATCACCGAAACCTTTGGCGGAATCCCACATAATCTGGTCTGTGCCGCCTGTCTTGGCACGAATGCAGTTGGCGGTGTAGGACATGGCTGCATCAAGTTGGGTGGAGTCAATTACTTTGTCAAAAGCCATTAGTAAATACCTCCCGTCCACGTCGGAAGTGCTGCAAGAACATCATTGACTATCTCCTGCTTGTCTGATTTTGTTAAAAGATCTGAGCTGTTATATTGAAGTTTGCCGCTTGAGTCGGAGAGCTTGTCGAGAACCGACTTGTTGGTGTGCGTGTGGGAGTTAGTAAAAAGCTTGTTAAGTGCCGCCATAACAGTTTCGACATCTGGCTGTGTGGAGTTGTAGTAAGCAATAGACCCCGAGCTGATACCGCCCTTTGTAAACTCCCATATTTCATTTTCTCCAGGCTTATCCACAATCGCCATCATATAACTGTTATATGTAAACGCGATAAAAATATAAGTTTGGCCCTGAAAGGCTCGAACAATAGGCAGCTCCCAAAATCCGCCGCTTGTTGTGTCTGTGGCTATCAAAACAACTCTTTTTTCGTCGGCGACTGCTGCATCTATCTGATCGATTGTTGCGTCGCAAGATGTGACCGTGTAATAGTCGTCGTCATGGCCTTCAACAGTCATTTTGATTATGAAATCGCCCGCAGTAGAAGCTCCTCCACCACCACCACCGTGCTGATCAGCATAGGATTTCGCAAGGGCCAGAGTCGTAACATCAAAACTCATCTACTATCACCTCACATCTCATGCCATTTTCCGTCATTTCCCATAATAAAAATTTGCTTTGTGGAAATGATATAAACTTTATCACCAAAGGCAATATTCTCATTTTGAGCCAACGCAGTCTTATCAGCATCCGTCATACAATACCATAACCGATCCTGCACGTTCGCTCGCGCCCACGATTGGGCAAGGACATAATTATCCATCTTCTTTCCTCCTGTTTAATAATAAATAAGAGAAGTACCTTCTCTACTTTTAAGTAATAAAAAGACCTCTCTTATTTGTTATTCCCAGTCTACATATTTTTTCTTCTTCTTCGGCTTTGGTGTCGTCCAAAGCAAAAAGTCCATCGCGCGAGTCGCAGCAACATATTGTATTCGTTTTTCCTCGGGACTCCAATTCTTTGCACCAATTACAACTACATACTTAGCTTCAAGCCCCTTTGAGGTATGAATAGTTAAAACCTTAACGGTATCTTGTGCCATTTTCTTGGCAAATTCTTCTTCTGATATCTTCGCGCGCTTAAAAGTATCACAAGGTATCCCGCGCATTGTAAGATAGGTCAAGATACTGTCTAATTCTGCGTTTGTACGAGTCAGCACAAACCAGTCTTTATAATGTCCTCGTTTAAGAATAAGGTCAGCAATAACCTCCGGGTCATATTCTGCTCTTGCTACTATTCCCTCAGTATCTCTCATTGGGAAAGAATCATCGCAATACTCATCTCCTGCTTTACGAATTAGTGATTTTGCATAGGTAAGTATTTTTGATGCGTTTCGGTAGTTCTCATTTAAATGATAGGTGGTAACGCCCGGCGCTTCGGATAAGCCTATAAGCAAGTCTGGGCGCGCGGAATTAAACTCATAAATACACTGTCGGAAGTCTCCAACTAAGAAGAAATTCTTCGGCTTTATCATATCAAGCAAAAACTCAAACTGTATTTCACTTGAGTCCTGTGCTTCATCAAGAAGTAGATGTTTAACAGGTGAGATAACTACAGGATTCTTTTGTATAAGATTAAAGAGTCCATCAAAATTCTCTTTTGCTATATATGCATTTGTATTAATTCCATGGGAGGTTAGTATCTTATTTGCATAGGAATGAACCGTGCCAATGAAAACTGAGGCATTGCCAAGTCTCTTTCTCATTTCCTCTGCCGCGGCATTGGTAAAAGTGATAACCACAATCTGCGCGGGGTCTTCCCCTTTCTCAAGAAGATGGCGTACTCGCTCAGTTAGGACGCGAGTCTTTCCAGAAGCAGCACATGATATTACTACCACCTTATCATGAGATGTCTCGACAATTTCTTTTTGCATTTTACTAAGTTCCAAACTTAATTAGCCTCCCTTTTTCAAATTATAACCATAAACATTCGATTCATATAAGTCTATATAAAATTTCTCTCGTTCGGAAAGTTTATCTTTGTCTACTTGTTCCAAAACCGTAAAAGTAAAATCACCCCAGTTACCATACAGAGCTTCGTGTATCTTTTGCTTTGCAACAGTACCAATATTTAGAGATGTTTTGATATGCTCCGCCCAACGTTTTGAAACCTCGGCAGAAGTTTTACCTACATACTTCTTATGCGACTTTTGATTCTCTATACAATAGATTACACTGCGCGGGACACTATTACCAAAAAGTGTGTTGATCATATCGTTAAACGGTTTTTGAAGAAAAACCGACCATATCAATTTGTAGATAACGGTTTTTTGATTGAATGTGCGGCTTAATTCAAGAAGTCGGTCAATATCTTCTTTCTCGGAAGAAGAAAGTTGTAGCATATGACTGGCTTTCTCATTCTCCAAAAGCTCTTCTTGACGTCTTTGCTCATTTATTGCCTCACATTGCGCGCGGTAGTCCTCAATTGTGTTTTGGAAAGAGCCAATAATCTCTAATGCTTCCGTACGCGCAAATTCAGCATCTGCCTTATGCATTTCAGCAACCATATCATAAGCTTCCGTCAGTTCTTTTAGATTTTCTATGTAGGCGTCTGAACGACTTTTGTGTTTTTGTTTTTCTTTCTCCCACAGATAATTGCCATAACTTGACACTTCTTGTTGGATAAGTTCTTTTTCGCGTTCTGCTTCGGATTGTCTTAGGTCTCGCGCGCATTGTAAGGCAACTTGTTCTTTTGCTTGTTCATTTTGCAGTCGTAGTAGTTCAGTTTTATTAATATTTAACTGGTCTTGTAAATTTGCAAGCTCAAGTTTGGCTTCGACACAGTCTTCTTTAACTTTCTTTAAAGACTCAACCTTTTCATTGACCCGTTTTTCTTTCTTTTTCTTACAAAACCTTACTAAGTCTGTTATAAAGATTGTCAAAGATATTCCAGCTAATATACATAAAATAATTAAAATAAAAGTATATTTATCCATTGCTATTCTCCTTTTTTCTCTTATAATAATTATAAAAGAAAAAAGAAAAGAAGTCAAATTTCCACTTGACTTCTTTCTTTTCTTACATTGTTAATTTGTCTGTTGGGTCAATTTCCCATTTACAAATTTCTTGATACAAAAGTTGACCATAACTGTTTCGATGAAATTGTTCGCTATAAATTTTATAAAGAGAATCTGCCATTTTTCTTTCGTATAATGGAATTTTTTGAGTCTTATTATACTTATAATAAATGTCCTTTATAACATTGCGACAAATTTCTGCATTAAAATCCTCATCAACATCAGAACGTTTTTCGAGACAATCAACTTTTGTAGCGAGATTATTAAGGGTGTTCTTAATCTCCGCTATTTCTTCCGTTTGTTTTTCTTCATTCTTCCTTATTTCTTCTGAATGCTCATCAAACAATCTTTTATAATATTTGTTCTGGAATTTAGCCACAACTCCAATAGCACTTGCACAAGTAAGGAAGAGTCCTAATAAAGAACCAATATTTTTTACCACTTCAAAAAAATCCAACTACCTTCCCTCCTTCGGGTCTCCGTAGTTAAGTAGTAAAAAATCACCGACTATATTCTATTTTCATGCTTTCTCCATAAATCGTCATTATGCCAAATTGACCGAACTTCAAATTTTTGTTGGAATATATCTTGACTCGAGGTTAAACTGTCTAATTCCCAATATGGAATACGAAAAAGTCGAAGATTGTGAGTAAGCGCATACTCATTCTTTTGTCGATCATGTCCTTTCGTTTTAAGGAAGTCTCGTTGGGTTTTCTGAAAGAGAGAAACTCGCTGAAAGTGCTGCTCGCCGTCATATTCAATCAAAACCCCCAACGCGGGCAAGTAAAAATCATAACGATAACGACCGCCACGCAAGTCAGCAAACTCTTTCTCTCTCTCAAACTTTAATCCACCTTTTCGAAGCAAATTAATGATAATTTGCTCACCCTTCGAGGTCTTCATATAGCTTATCTCCGATTAAACTATTAACATAATCAACAAACTGATCACGAACCTGTTTAAGCTGTTCTATGGTGAATGTTTTAAGAGACGAACCTTTGGGAAGATAGATTAGATTATCAATACTCTCTGCTTGGAGAGTATACATATGCTCAAGTCCAGCTAAATCTAAGTCATTAACATCATAGTATACCACATGAAACCGCTCTTCCTTTCCTCTCTTATATCCAAGGTCATATGCCGTCTCAGTTGAACTGAAAACTTCCTTATTACTCATTATATATTACCTCCAAACACTTTGTCCCAAGTACAATCTTTTATTGTTAAATCGTCTCGGAAACCAACCATTTTAGCATGCCGAAGTCCACCTGTCTCTTGAACCTCCATACAGCTTACCTCAATGCAGCGACCTTTATATTTGTCCGGATTCGACTTTATTTCCTCTGTAAGATTGCTTAAGAGTCCAATAGGTACAACCTTATCTTCCTTAACCACGCCTATCTCTAACGATGCGGCCCAGTCATAATAATAACCCTTTGTAACTGGCTCAATAAGCCCATACTTCCAGTAATCTGTATAATGTTCTCCCTCGGGAAGTCTTTCATCAGTTTTAGAATTAACCCAATACTTCCAAGATTCAACTTCTCTTCCAGTATAAATCTTTGTCGGACGAGTAAAGTGTCCGGTAAAGAAACAATCAATGGTATGATTTATTTCTTTCTTTATTTTAATCGTCTGCCGCGCAGGTGTACGTTTTTCATATATAGGACAATATTTATTGGTTATAACTGCACCTTCACGACCTGACTCAAGATATTCACCAACCTTGTCCCAAAGCTCTGCACCTTTATAATAAGTCGCATACTCAACATAAGGAATATTGCCAAGAGTCTCGGGCAGCTTATTTACCGCTTCAAAACGCTTCTCGGCAGGACGCTTCATCCAACTCTTACCATCCCACGCGCAAATATCAAAAATATAAAAATGAAGCTTCTTTCCTGCTTCCTGTCGAGCAAGACACTTATCTTTAAGGCAACCAAGTAAGGAAGTAACTTTTCTTGAACCTTCATCACCCGGTAGATAGGCTTCACAAAGAAGCACGGTTCCATTTGGAAGAGCATCCATCAAAGACTGAATCTGCGGCACCCACTCAATCTTATCAACAACTTCTCCTTTGACATTACGATTGCGCGCGATCATCATCGTATTACCGTCTTCATCCTTACAGAGACGCTGGAAGAAACCATCTACTTTTAATGCTCCATAATAATCTCCCGAAAAAATAAGGTTCTTAATCTCTTGTGTTTTATCATGCGCGTAATTTTTGGGGAAGCTCCAATACTTCATTGCCTCTATATTGCGAAAATCAATGCCATCTACGTATCCGTACATCTTTTTTCCTCCTTTCGAAATTCCTTTTATTATATATTATATTATATATTATATATTATATATAATAAAATTACAAATTTTTACTTGCTATTTCTTTACAATAATATCTACAATGCAGTTTTACCGCCGTACAAACCGACCCACTTACGCGTGCGCGCTATCCTCGAAAAGAGAAGCCAGAAAATCAACGGCTTTCTCTCTTAGCTCGTCTATTGTTCCGTTATTCTCAATTATCACATCGTATTGATAGTTAAGTACATCGCTATCTGCATGGTTTGAAGTTTCTTCAAACTCCACACTCGCGCGCCTTATAAGTAAGGTTGTAGCTCCATACATCTCTTTCAATCTCTGTATTTCCTTCGGCTCCCTTACGTCAACAAACAAGACAACTCTATCTGCTAACGAGCCGCCGCAAGTAAAACTTTCTTGAATTTGCTGAACTTTTTCTTGAATCTTCTTCATCGGAATATCGTCCCAAGTTGTCAACAAATCTTTCAAATCGCTTAAAAACTTGCGATTCTCTGGTGTTTTCTCACCATTCCAACCACACTGCCGGGCGATTGTCTTTACATAATCAATTGACGAGTAAACATAACAATGCGCGCGACCTAATCCCATACACAAGGACTCGAATGTCGATTTGCCACTCGTTGGCTTACCATTAACTACTACTATTTTCAACTTTTAGAATCCTCCTTGCGAGAACAAAAGAACTCATTATAAATTTTTTCGTAAAGACTAAATCCGTCTTTTTCATAAGTATAACCATAAGCGTTTTGAGTAAATTCAAGCATTTTATTTATTTTATTGCTATAGTAATCTGTCTTTGCATCTCTCGGAGATTCACGAATTAGGTCTCCGCGCTTAGCATATCTTTTTAATTTCCAAAACTTATAAGGAGACATAGCTACATGAACTTTACACTCCTTATTAATATTACTACAAAATATAGCTTGGATAAAAATAAATCTATCTTTCTTATTTTTCCAATCAATTCTTCCTAAATATATATCACCATCTTCTCGATAAAAGCCTTGAAGATTTGCCATTACAGCAAGACATACATTATTATATAATATTTCATCCAACATAAATTAACTCCTTTTATATATATATTATTTTGCCTTACTTTCTATAAATATTATACTAAAAAAGAAGATAAACTTCAAATTTTCTGTTAATTCCATATTAACTTTGCTTAAAACCTACTTATAAATAGAACCTAAGAAAGGAGGTTGTATAAATGGAAATGATTACACTTATACTTACTATGAGCACTGTCTTGTGGTATGTAATCGACCGACTCAAGGCTATCTGGAGCGACCTGAGCTTTGGCAAATATATCACCATGATTATCGCCGCGGCAGGTTCTTTTGCTCTTGCGTTTAGCTTCAAGCTTGACCTCATCTATGCTCTCGAGCTTGTTGAGAACATAACTCCTGCGGGAGAAGTTCTTACTGCTCTTGTTCTGATGTCAGGTTCCAGTGCGGTATCCGAGATTATAACTCGAGTCAAAGGCGAACAGTAAAATTAGGGTGCGCTCATCATTGATGGGCGCACTTCTTCTTTCTAAAATTTGAAAAGAAGAAAAAAATTTGGTATACTTGATATAGAAAGGGATAAAACAGGACTTGGCGATTATGCCTTTTTACAATTATTAAAAACAATGGAGGAAAAAGGATTAATGGATAATGAAAAAATTCTTGAGTTTGAGTCAAAGGACAATGAACAAGTAAAGACTACTGTTGACGACGTGGAAGATGAGATACCCGATGAGCTTGCGGCGATGGCTAATCTTGGTTCTTTTCTTGCCCTTGATGAAGAGCGTTTTGCAATATTAGCTCCTGTTGTTCTTGAACAACTCGAACGCAGCTTACAGAATACTAATGTGCGCCGCTCCCTCTATATTAGCTTTATTTCCAGTGGTGGAGATATGGGTAATATCAGAGACTTCTACGCAGACCTTACTGATGTTATCGAAGAAGAGGTGGGCGAACTAAGCGAACAAAAGAAAGATTTCCTTAAAGTTATGGTTGCCCTTATGATAAATGGAATTGAGACGGCTGGCGCAGAGTCAGAGCGTCTTATAACGATTCCAATTGAGCGACTTAACGATGAAGTAAGAATACCTACCTATGCGCATGATACCGATGCGGGCATGGATGTCTATGCTCTTGATGATTATACGATTGCACCCGGCGAGACAAAATTGATTCCAACAGGCTTTAAGATTGCAATTCCTACTGGTTATGAGTTGCAGGTACGTCCTAAGAGCGGAAGATGTCTAAAGACAAAGCTTCGTGTAGCTAACACTCCGGGAACGATTGATGCGGGCTATCGTGATGAAGTTGGTGTTATTATAGAAAACGTAGAGCCTCCTATCAAGGATATCACCTATGAATTCGATGAAAATGGGAGACCTATTATTACATCAATTCTTCATGGCGCATCATATACGATTGGGAAGGGCGAGAAGTTTGCACAATTGGTACTAAGTGCTGTTCCCAAGGCAACTTTTAAGGAAGTTTCAAAGATAACAGAAGCTGGCGACAGGAAAGGAGGATTTGGTTCAAGTTCTATCTATGCCAAAGACGATAGTCGTTACGGTTCTGACCTCGGAGGCAACGACTCCCGTGAGCAAGATAAAAATTGAGGAAATTCGTGCGGAGCTTGAGCAAGAGAAATGGAGTCTTATTTCTAATTCGTACAAGAATTTAGATAGCGAGCTAATTGTTGAGTGTCCCGAGGGACATCGCGTATATTCAACTTGGAAAAAGCTCCGCATTAAAAAAGAATGTCCTGTTTGTAAACAAAATATTTTCAATGATAGAACAACAAAAATAATTCCAAAAAAGAAAGATACCTATCGTGTTCTGGCGCTTGATCAAGCAACTTATGTGAGCGGATTTAGTATATATGATGATAAAAAGTTAATTCGATATGGCACTTTTGAAACTGCGTTGACCGAAGAAATAGCCCGCGATGATGCCGTACGAAAATGGCTTATTTCAATGATAGCAAATTGGAAACCAGACCTTGTTGCAATAGAGGACATTCAAATGCAGCAACTTGGAGGAAAGCAAGTTTATGGAAGTGATAATGTCGTTGGAATCCAGACTTTTAAAACGCTTGCTCATCTCCAAGGAATACTAATGGAAACCTGTTATGAGATAAATATAGATTTTCTACTTTGCCCTACGCCTACATGGCGCGCACACTGTCAAGTTAAAGGTAAGACGCGCGCTGATAAAAAAAGGTCGCTTCAACTTTTGGTGAAGGATTGGTTTGACGTTTCTGTTACAGAAGATGAGGCCGACGCGATTGGTATTGGTAAATATGCAAGTGAAACCCACACTGCGCGCAAGGTTGAGTGGCAGGATTGGGAATAAACGTCTCAAATTTTATATAAAATTCGAGACGAAAAAGAAGGCCGACTATTGTCGACCTTCTCTTTCTTTTTATGCAATTTTCACAAACTTTTCTTAGGCTACGGGCGCCTCGTCTTCATCTACGATAAGATCCATTAGAGGGGCCAATTCCTCAAGAGAAATTTCGATATTATCAAAATCCTTTATGTCGAAAGTATAAGGAATTTCGACATCAATTTTATTAAGCTCATCGACTTTTTGATTTGCGTCTTGGATGTGGTCCTTTTGGATGATGACATTTGCGCCATCTTCGGAAAGGACATAGGAACCATCTTCTTTCTTTTCGGCATATTCATCGAGAATTTGACGGAAAAGATTTCGATAGTTTTCGGCTTCATTGGAGACAAGCTCGGCAAGTTTTAGAAGCCGATAAGCAGTTTTTATTGGAAGATTTTTAGATTTTAGGTTTTTGATTGCCTCTTCCATGGCAAGAATTTTTTGAATACGCATTTTAAGCTCCTTTTAGTATATTAGCAAATAGTTGCAGCTTTTACCCATTTGTGGTGTTGGTTGTAGTATAAAATTTCACAATGGGCAGTGTTGTCGGTAGCACTATACCACAAGTTAAGCCGAGCAGCTCTTGCAACTTCAGCTGAATCATCCCCCTCAGGTGTATTCCATGCTTCTATAACTGCGGTACCATTATTCACCGCACTAACCCCAAATTTTACTCTACCGGAAGGTCTTGTTTGTTTCTCGTTTATTTCAACAGTGGTTCTTGCCTGATAAGCACAAAAATCATTTGCGGTAGGACTCACTATTAAACAGTCCTTGGCTGTTAAAGTATAATTACTTGTAGAAATTATAAGATTGCCATTTGTTGGCGACGATCCTAAAGCCTCTGCTAATGCTCCAGTGCCTGCATAAATTCCAACCCCAGATATACCTGTGATAGTAGCAACGCTACTACTTAAAGCCATTTTATAATTCTTGGAACTATCTGTACCAATAGTCATATTGCCTGTTGAATAAATTTGTACTCCCCTTGTATTATTAGAATCTTGATAGCAGCCTATTGTAGCATACATATTATTTATTGTTCCATCCTTCTCACAAAGGAATAAGCCCATAAGATCTTCTTTATTTTGGGTATCATTGGTTCGAGTGGTGGCTGCCACTAATAAATCAGCATACGTACCTTTTATTCTTAAATTACCTGTCATCTTGGCAGTACCATCTTTATTAACGATAAAGTTATTATTTGCATTAAAAATTTGGTCTTTATCTAAAACGCCAATTTTAACATTAGTGCTTGTTTCTGTGCCAATCGATAAGCTTTGCCTTAACCATAAGCTTCCGTTATCAATCGTCTCCAAGACGGGTTTTCCATCATTATCGCAAATTCGTATACCGTAATTTCCATTGTCGTTTAATCGACCAATTTGAATCTTATTCTTATTGCCTTTTTTAACAACAATATCGTATTTATTGTTAATCTCAATAGACCCAACTTCAGTATTGCCCTTTTTTTCTACCGAACGTATAAGTAGTCCCGACCAAGTCAACGAAAACATCGAATTTGGATTACTACGAATCTCTTCCTCGTTTGCAGGTACAAAGTTTGTATTATCATTATCATTATTATTATTATACCCGTAAATTCCAAATTTGTCAAATCTTACGAACCGATTCATTTTCAAAACTGGATTATCCGTAGGCGTAAGGTAATCTTTTCCACTCCAATAAGCAGTAATACCATTTGTATCCCAACGGAACGCGGGTGTAGTACCATCCATTATTGTAATCTTGGAAGTCGAAATCGAACCCGCGCTCAAGAACTGGACTCCGATTTGCCCAGCTTTCATCATTGTGGTCCACGTCTCGCCACCATCGTCACTGAATACGATGCCGCCGGAGGTTATCTTGAGTTTTTGGTCAAGATTTTTCAAACTCGTTAGTGTTATGCCAGTATTATCTTGTACAACTGATTCGTCCGTTGCTTTTGTAACAATATCCTGTGCGGCAAGTAGGCTATCTTGAAGTACATCAGCTTTTAATTCGCCCTTTTCATTGACTACGCCTGCCGCGCGATTGTAACCGCCTTGGACAAATTGTAAGGATTGAGTAGTTGCATTAATGCGTTGGAATAAATCCTCAAATTGAGTTTTGTAGTTCTGAACTGTTATTGTATCCTTATCTGGTTCGTCAAAATTTATGCTAATTTCAGAGATAAGAACTGCTTCCTTATATGGAGTACGGACTTTATCATTTTTTAAGTAAGGTTCATATCCAAAAAAGTCCGTGTCTTGTACATAAGTTGTATCGCCAACATGGAATCGACGGAACTTAAACTCTGGGAGTTCGCTTACACGAGTAACCGCAATGTCATATTGTACTTGCGGGCGGCTGCTTGTGTATGCAACGCTCAGTGCATCGTAGTAGTATATATTTGGGTCAATGTAGTCTTCGGAGTTCCATGAACCCTCTTGAATGTAGGTTGAATACTTATTATAGAACTTTTGGTGAAGCTCTTTTATTTGTTTGAGAAGGGCGTCACGTTTTTCGGTATTCGCTTCAATTGTTAATTGTAATGCCGCAAGTGCCGCATCGAATTTGAGACAGATTGCTCTGTAGGTGACAATATCACCATCAAGGTCCTTTATTGTTTTAATTAAGTTGACATTTTGGTCAGAAGGGGCAAGTACAGGAGTTGTTTTACCACCTGTCTGATTAGATTTAGAAACATATTGCTTAATCTGCTCTAAAGCTTTTTTTATTGAAGCCCATTTCTTCTCTATCAAAATATTCGACTTGTCTGAATCACCGGCTTTTGGATTGAGGGTTATGGTCTTGATTCCTGACGTATCGCCTCCCAATGCTGCCAGCTCATCAATTAGCTCGTTGCGCTCTTTAACAGCACAAGCAAGCAAGCCATCATATACAACTGATTGTTGAAGAAGGCGTACTTCCTGATTACGGAGAAGTATCGCTCTATCTGCGGCGCTTAAATATTCAATATTATACTTGTGAAGTTTTGTATAGTATCCGATATAATCATTACCCGCACCGGAATAGTACAGATCTCGATTTAATGTCTCACCGTCAAGCAAGCCTTGGTTTACATAATAGTCAAAGTTAAGTACAAAATTTTCGCGCGGGTAGTTCTCTTCACTATCGACGATAGAACAGGTTCCGTTTGGTGCGTTCTCATTATAGTTTGCAAGTACGATGGTTTTCGTTACAAGTTCAGATGAAGATTGAGTGCGACGAATTGTATTAAGGTCAATACCATAGGTAAAGCCATAAGACAATTGTTGTCCAATTTTTTCGGAGAAGTAAACAGTTTTCTTTGGTTTACCTTTTTCATCGCGCTCAATTGAGCCATCTGCATTGTGATAAATCTTAAAGCGCGCCCAACACTTAAATGTTTCTGCAAGTTCTTGGAGCAGATTAAAACGATTTGATTGTTGTCCATAAATGGTACGGACTTTTTCAAACTGGCTATACTTACGCTCTGTTGCGCCCGCACTCTTAGCCCAACCACCATAAACGGGTTCATATAATGGACAGGGAACTTGTGCTTTGTAGATATATGGGGCAGTTCCATTCGGATTTGATGTGCCTTCAAGGTAATAATAATAGAATTTTTTCGCAACATCTGTGGAATTTATATCATAAAGGTCAAGAATTATGTCGTTTCCGTCTTTATCTTTTCCGTGAATTAATTCATAAAGCCTTGTTTCAATAATTTTTATAATTGCGTCCTTGGGGTTTGTACTTTTAATGACAAGTTCAGCATCTTCTAAAAAGTTTTTTGCCAAAGCTTTTAGACAGGTTAAGGTGCATGAATACCAAACTGTGCCATTGCTATCAGTGCTTTCCTTTAAAGGAGTGAAAATAGGGGTAGGATTAGAGGGGTCTTCTTTGTTAGGCTTAAGCGATCCAAGACAAATAGTGGAATTGTCTTTTTTATTTACAACTGCAACGGATAATGTACCATCTTTAAATTTATCTTTAAGCCCAATTTGAAATTTGACTTCCATTCCCTCAAAAAGACCACTTGATAAATATTGTGCGGCACTTGATAAAGTATTATTAACCAAATTCTGTCCAACTTTAATCGCAGCGCTTAGGTATGAGTGACCCTCATATTTTGTTAAGTCGGTATTAAGTTTCAACTCTGGGAAAAGGCCAATTTTAAGGTTTGTACCTATCCAACCAGTTGTATCTTTAAAATCCTTATTATTTGAAAGCAAGTTATTGACGAGATCTGATGCATCGTAGTCATAGTCAACATAGCCAAAAATACGCTTATCATCTGCACTCGGAGTCGAATCCTTCACCTTATATACATTAACATAACGTTCTAAGTTAGCGTCATAAGTTGAAAGCTGTTTGCGGCAGTATACATTGCCACGGTATCGGTTAGAAACATAAGCTTCTTTACTAATTGCGAAAATAGTTCTCCAGCTACTCTTAGGGGTCCCATCTTGACGAACTTGAAACCTATAATCACTTCCAGATTTAATCCACTGCCCTCCAGTTATCAACCAGTTACAATCCTTATTAGTAATCACCATGCTACTAAACTCGGTCGTATACTCGGGCGCATAAATAAATTGAACTGTAGTCATATCTGCAAGTTCATCATCGCTATGCGGCACCATTGAGTAAGGAAGATAACAAATAACGTTAATTGGAACTGTTTCATATTCGTCTTTTGTTATATTTAGAAAACCCTTTGCATAAATACCAGTAAGAGCATTCGTATTGGTTATCTTAACCTCGTATAAAGCTTCTTCTTGCGTTTGAAGTAAATGGTCCGTATTTTTCTCGTCCAACTGCCAATCAGTTCCATCCAAAACCGCAGTCGCAAGTTCATAAATCGTTCCTTGGTTATTATTTGCTTCATCACTAAAGTTAAGCTCAAAGCCACTCTTACCAAGTTCATTTATAAACAAGTCTTCACAAGTATACGTAACAGTATTACTATCAGAATCCTCGGAGATGTCCTTAACTACGAGGTCATACCACTTATCATTTATATCTTCTTGTCCATTATCCCAATAAGCTTTGACCTTGCGCTCGTTTACAAGCAATTTAACAAAGGGGTTATCTATTCTTTCCCCTGTCGTTGTATCAATATATGACAAATAAAGTTTGAAAGTGAGTGTATGTGTTCCGTTTACGTTCAAAACAAGATTTGGCTCCAGTGCGCGCGAGCCATCAGTCATAGTGTTCGAGCCAATTACACAAAGCTTCCTTTCTTCATAATGGCTCTCTGTTGACCCAGAGGCAGGTACAAAGTAATCTTCCCAAACACTTATTTCATATTTGTTCATTTAACTGCCTCCTTTTAATAATAAAGATAATCATATTCAAGTTTTTTAATCGGATTTTCCTTGGTATCAGTATCAAGGTGTACTGCTAAATACATCTCTGGGTAGTCAAACGAAGGCGGTATTGTAAAGAAATCTCCCTCTTTAATAAGGCTGTTATAAATCTTACCAGTGGGCTCATTTGGTTCATTTGGTTGACCATCTTTAGCCGAATAACCGAGTAAGAGGTTTGACTTCACATCAATACAAATAAATTTATTATCTTTTTGGTCGTTTGCGGGAATTGTTCGGTCTGCCACAGAGTCATGAAAGTGCAAAATTTTTCCCGTAAACATAGGACTGACCTCCTCTGGTTTTCGTTGTAAGCAAAGAGTCTTAACGGGAAATATCCCACCTTTTTCCAAAGCAATAAAAAGTTTAAAATTCGTTTCAAGGTCGCCCGCATTATAAACTTTCACACCATACTTAGGGGTATTCGTCGTAAATTTTTGCGGCTGATCATAGTCTCCTTGCTGCATCAGCATATTACTACTTTCGCTCCACTCATCTCGATTCGAAGCGAAGCCAACCCATTCGGGGATTGAATATTCCCCATCCGAGCGAAACTCGTTCAAATATTTAAGTCCCTTTCCATTGATATGCCTATTCCGCGCAAAAGGTGAGTAAGCCGTAAACTCCAACGTACCCTCACCCTTATAAACTCTCTGATCTTTCTCGTCAAAGCAAATATAGGAAAGTTGCGGCTCACCCGTCGGTTTAACCAAATACTCTTTATATGGCCGCTCATCAAAAACCAATGGTATAATATCCTTACACGCCATCGCGCGTCGTAAGTTACGAAGTTGAGTCTCCGTCATTGAGTCATACGCGATTGGTATTGAAAATGGCTTTTGAGAATAATTTGACTTCCAATAATACATCCCATCCCCACCGGGCACTTGCGCCGTAGCGTCTGAGAAGCCGGGGAGCAAACTCTCATTGAATCTGCTCCCATCACTTGTTCTCAGAATACCCAGTTTGGAAGAATGGAAGTTTCCTATGGAAAAGCCAATAAAATCGCCTTTTAAAACTTCCAAATCTCTTCCTCCTTTATCTCTTTAGGTTTATCGTTCTTACATTACGATAATTTGCATCTTTTGTAATTTCCTTCTTAATCTTTCTTACGAGCTGATCTACGTCATAATCGTTCGAAAGTCTGTCTACTTGTATGTCGATATCGTAATAGTTATCTCCGTTATTCTCAGAATTACTATTACCAAGGCCTCTGGTTTTTGTTAATACTTCACCAAGGATATCGCGCAGTTGTAAGAAGTTTTCGGTATCGCGCGCATTGAGTACAGCTTCTGGTCTTGACTTCGTACCGTCCAGCCATGCAGGACCAGTGAAGTTGGCAAGTCCGCCTTTCTTATAAGCTTGCAATGCGGCCGCAGTATACCAACCAGTCCAACCAGAGGGATCGTTACTTGTACCGATTAGGTAAGGATACTTCGCACCTTTGCGTATCTTGAGGATTTTTCTATTGGAAAGACCCTTTGCCGCGCGGCCACCTGAACCATCGGATGCTGCATTACCAAAGCCAACTGTACGAACTCGAGTACCAACGGTTAATGCTTTCGCACCAGAGTTAGAAGTTGGATTCTTCTTTGGTGTTTGGTTTTGCGGGGTTTGAACTTTGTTGACATCGGGATACGAAGTAGAGGGCTTATAAGTATTTTTGCCTGCATTTTTAGCATCAAGATATTGCTTAGCAAGAATTGTATTCATGTTGCGCTGTTCGATAGCTTTCGCACGCTCTTCTTCGGACATTTGAGTGTATTCGTAGTAATCGGTTAAAATTCGCTCAAGTTCAGAACCTTCGATAATCTTACCATCGGGACCCCAGCCCTCTTCCATGAGGGTTTTAACTTGTTCCCACAACGCGCCAGACTCTTGATCCTGCTCAAGTTGCTTTTGCATGATTTCGAGCTGCTTCTCACGAACTTTTTGAGCTTCATCATTTTGTTCTTCAAGCTCGCTTATCTTCTGGTCGATAAGTTCGTCAGTATAATCCCGACGCATCTGTTCGACATCTTTTCGCGCGGCGATTATGTCGGCTTGAGTTGAACCTGTGTCACGCTCCATACGGAACAATTGTGCGTCTTTATCAGCAATTTCTTTTTCTCTTTCGGCGTTGTCACGTTCCTGACGCTGTTTATCAATGTACTTGCGTCGAGTATATCGGTTTTTGCTTCAGCAAGAGTTGAGATGTACTCGCTGTACTTATCGATTTCGTCTTGACGCTGTTTGATGAGAGCGTTGTAGACATCTTTTTGGAAATTAATGTATTCGTCACGTCCGCGCTGAGTAAGTTCATAGAGTTTGTCGTCGATTTCCCAAAGAGCATCTTCTGCTCCTTCAATTTCACCTTTTAGTTCTTCAAGTTTGCTTACTTGCCCTTCGATTCCCTTACCGATGTCCTCGTCTTTGTTTTTATTTATAAGATTATAATCAATGACAATGTTACCCGTTGCCATATCATAGCGAGCATATTTGGAGTATTTATTCTTGTTGAGCTTTTCAACGTCCTTCTTGCGTTCAGCAAGAAGTTGCTGTTGGGGAGCTTTTTGTTGTTCGAGGGATTTGCGTTCTTGCTCGGTTTTCTTGGCGAGATCGGCAGCATTGCCAAGACCATATTGGACAAGGCGATTATATTCGGACTCAAGGCGATTACGCTTACGAATTTCGGTATTGATTTTTTGGGTTAGGTTGTAGAGATGGTCGTAGGGATTTTCCCATGGGGTTTTTTCTTTGGAAGAAGATGATGAACTACTTGAGGTATCTGTACGACCTTTTGGCTTAGTGTAAGAAGTTGTAGTACCGCGAGGGGTAGTAGTGGCTATTTTGGTATTTAACTTCTTCCCAGTTGTCTTAGCCTTCGCCAAAGCGGTATTGTATTTATCTCTTGCTTCATTAACGCCGTCTACAGTTCTCCAATCAGCCAGACCAATTTTATTAGTGTCTTTATCAAGTTGTAATATCTTAGCCCAAACAGGATGTTTTTCTGCAAACTGTCTTATAACCGTATTTAAGGCGGTTATAATCCCTTTTGCGGTGCTGGTATACATCTGAGCAGATTGCACAGCTGCCATATACTCTTGTTGAGCCTCGATAACGGGATTATAAGAACCATCAGCAATTGCCGTGGTGACTTGATTGGTTATGACTTCTTGTTGCTCTGGCGGAACAGAAGGAAATAAGTCTTTGATTTTTTCAGTAGTCCAAAACTGTTCAAGCTCTTGCTTAGCCTCACTGGGATCTAAGCCACACTCTATAGTAAGGTAGTTGTATTGATTTTGTAATAATTTATTAAGCTCTTCTTGGAATTTATCAGAATCTATAACAGGGTCTATTATAAGTTGATCGCCATTAAGAAAGTTGCTTTTAGAAACGTCATTTTCGCCATCGCTTCCTCCTTCGTCCCAATACCCCTGAAGCTTTTCGTTGACCTGACTTTTGAACTCTTCATTATCTATCTTAGGGACAACTTTAACTTCAATTCCGTCATTTTTCTCTGACAGTGCAGATTCTATCTTTTTCTTTGCCTCTTGAGCGGCAACGGTCGGGTCTTCTATATTTATACCTAATACAGGGGCATATTCAGCCAACTGTTTTTCATTTAAGTCAACAAACCAGTTATCGCCAACTTTATAAGACGCACTCTTTAATAAATCTTCCATGCCGCCCGCATAGTCAATCTGCTGCAACTGCAAACTCAAATCAGATGAATAAGTTTGTAAATCTGCTATTGCAGCTTCAGCAGTTTGTTTTGATACTTTTGCTAATTCGGCAAACCTATCAATTAACTGCTGGGTACTTGTTATACCATCAAGATTAGTTACAATACTACCATTACTGTCAACAGACCAAATATTATTTTGAGGTAAGGACGCGAACATTTGATAGAAAGTACCATTTAACTGCTTAATTTTTCCCATAAAGGAATCTATTGCTTGTTTATAGCCAGTACCCTCTAAAGCTTCATTCCAAGCATCTTCTCCAAAAAGATTAATAATCATTTGGTGGAGTCGCTTATCACCATAGGCACCCTTGTCATATAATTCTTCTATTTCTTTTCGCTGTGAATTATAGAAGTCACTTATTGCTGTCTGAGACTCTGTTAGAGAGCTATTGTAATCATCTATGCGTGCAAAGGTGTCTTCTATGATATCTTGACTGCGATACATTTTCTGTAAAGCAGAAATATATTCGTCAGTAAGGTCTGTGGTACTAATTATTCCTTTTTGAAGTTGCTCAAGAATACGTCCAAAAGCACTAAAGGAAGTGCCTGTATTTTCAAGCATTTGACCAACTTTCTCGTTGGTTTTAGAAAGAGCCAATACTTGTTTTGCACTTGGGTCTTCAGAAAAAGATTTTAGCTCATCTTCAGATAGCCCGTAGAAAGCTTCGGACATCTGATCTGCCACTGAGATGTTCTGAAGCATACTAAATGCGACATCTTTAAAGGCATTATCAGTTTCATCAACGATAGCCTTCAAAGTCTTATAAGAATTTATTGACGAAGAATAATCTATATTACCAAGCTGGTCTAAATTATCTAAAAGCTTAGACATGCTTTTGCTATCAATAGCGGCATTGAGCCTTGACTTTATTGTTTTTTCAGCGTCTCCATATAGTTTGGAATCTTGAATCTTCTCAATATTTTTCTTTGCATTTACAGCTTCAGTATAGCCACCAAATTTATCTTTAAGATCTTTATACCCCTCATCATTTGCCTTTAAACCAAAGTATTCTGTGGTCTTATTAATTTCTGCTTGCATACCACTAAGATATTCTTTTACACTATCGCTATAGTTAGCCCATGATCCTTCATTGTTGTTGATCATATCCGTAGCATCTGCAACCGCGTCGTAATTACCACGCAGCGCTTCGCCTATAGCTGTTGCATCAGTTGCTATTTTATTATTAAGCTCTTCGACTTCTTTGACAATATCTTTATTTGCTAATATTTCGGCAACGGCTTCTTTCTGAGCCTTTCCTCTCTTGGCATACTCTGAATCATCCTCAGATAAGCCAGTAAGCCTCTGATATAAGAGTTCGATTTTGTCTTTATCGCTACCAGAAGGAGTAAGAGAATATTCTTTTAGTAAAGCATCTAACGAGTCTCCCGAAAGCTTATCTTTGTATTCTTGCTGTTTCCCACTTATTTTTTGTGGAGATAATGAATAAATGTGTGTTATTTGATCTTCATACTTTAAATCTTTTGAATAGGCTGCTAAAAGCTTTTTATCTTCCTCTGAGGTGTCATAATCGCTCATAACAGGAGTAACTCCTGCATGCACAAGAATCCCCTCAATAAGCTTGCTAAAACCATTGTCATTAGTATTATTGTTATAATTTGGCTGGAGAGACCGGTCTATATATTCTTTTTCTCTTTGTTCTTGTCCTTTTTTTTCTACATCAATACTATATTGAGTTGATGCTCTTTTTTTAATTAAATTATCAATTTGTTCGCGTTGTTGTTCTTTAATTAACTCAATACCTTCACTGGAAATTGTTATTAAACCATTTTCTTCGGTCGTATAATCTGCCAATATCGGATATTTTTTTAATAATTCATCAACTTGTTTATTAACCTCAACAAGGCGGTCTTTCCAATCATTTGAACCAGCCACTAATTGAT
>ENA-OPMP01000267-OPMP01000267.1-human-gut-metagenome-genome-assembly--contig:-NODE-267-length-26699-cov-1.964607_pt1 | contig 26699 bp, 21 predicted proteins | sample MGYA00241527_ERZ501751 | MGnify/ENA primary metagenome ERZ501751 (study PRJEB25962, sample SAMEA2042647) | human gut metagenome | biome: human gut; feature: human-associated habitat; material: faeces... | reverse complement strand
GCTTGGCGGCAAGAGCAAGCATTGCGCTGACCGTCAGGAGGCAGCGGATGCTCTGCGTCTGATGGCTTCCACAGGTGATATTATCCTGCTTAAGGGCAGCCATTCCATGCAGGTTGACAAAATGCTGGAGCTGTTCAAGTAAACTTAAGAGAGTGAGATTTTAGTAGATGTTAAAATTAATCGGAATTCCTGTGACTGCGTTTATCGTGTGTGCTTTAATCGGCCCGGTGCTGATTCCTTATCTGCATAAGCTGAAGTTCGGCCAGTCTATCCGCGAGTGCGGACCGGCAAGCCATATGGCGAAAAGCGGCACACCGACGATGGGCGGACTTATGATGCTGGCAGCGTTGCTGGTTGCTTTGCTGTGGGGCAACTTTACTCCCCATGTAATTATTGCTCTGGTGCTGACAGTAGGCCATGCGGTCATAGGCTTTATAGATGATTACATCAAGGTTGTAATGAAGCGTAATCTGGGCCTGACTGCCAAGCAGAAATTTTTACTGCAGTTCATTCTGGCCGGTGCCTATGTATATTTCGCCGAAACTCATATCCGCAATACGGAGCTGTGGGTTCCCGGCATCAATGCTGTCATTGATTTAGGCTGGGGGTATTATGTGCTGGCCTTCCTGCTTTTGGTTGGCACAACCAATGCCGTAAACCTGACGGATGGTCTGGACGGACTGGTTTCCTTTGTCAGTCTGCCCGTTACCATGGTTTTCGCTTTTATTGCTTACATGCAGGGCATGTTGGATCTGAGCGGTTTTTCTTTGGGAATGACCGGTGCCTGCCTGGGCTTTTTGCTGTTTAACCGTCATCCTGCCAGGGTATTTATGGGTGATACCGGTTCCTTGGCTTTGGGTGGTGCTATTGCCGCTTTAGCGCTTTTGACACGTACAGAGCTGCTGCTGGTTATTGTCGGCGGTATCTATGTAGCGGAAGCGCTGTCGGTAATTATTCAGGTTACCTACTTCCGTTTTAGCGGCGGTAAGCGTATTTTCCGCATGTCTCCGCTGCATCATCATTTTGAGCTGGGCGGCTGGCCTGAGGTTAAGGTTGTGCGTGTTTTTACAGCAGTAAGCTGCGTATTGTCTGTCATTGGCTTATGCCTGTGGCTTAATGCATTTGTATAAAAAATCTTCGGCTATAACCGTTTTGTCGCAAATTTTGCGGTGAAAGGGCTATAGCCTATGTATGTTTATGAATAGAGGGTGTTTCTTGATGACTAAAAAGGATGCTGTAATCGTTTACGGCGCAGGCATCAGCGGCCGTGGCGCAGCGCAGGTGCTGGCAGATAGAAAGCAGCAGGTATATTTGTATAACGATATGGACTGTACTTTAGAGCCGCAGCTGCTGCAGCTTTTAGAGAGCGTTGGCGGTGGGCTGGCCATCGGTCAGGCTGCATTTGAAGGCCTGCTTGATATTGCAGGTGTGCTGGTGCTTTCTCCGGGTATCGCCTGCGATAACGCAAATGTGCTGCTCGCAGAGCAGCGCGGACTGGAGGTCATCAGCGAGGTTGAGCTTGGCTACAGGCTGTATGGCGGTCACATTGCCGCTATCACCGGTACTAACGGCAAAACCACTACCACTACTATTGTGGGCGAGATGCTCAAACGTCTGCCGGAGCCTTCTGCAGTAGGTGGCAATATCGGCCTGGCACTGTCCAAGGAGGTAGAGAGCCTGCCTCAGGATGGTTGGCTCGCTGCCGAGCTTTCCAGCTTTCAGCTGGAAAAAGTCAGCAGCTTCTGCCCTGACATCGCAGTAGTGCTGAACCTGACTCCGGATCATCTGGAGCGCCATCATACGATGGAGGCCTACGGCGAGGCGAAGAAGAACATTTTCCGTCAGCAGGGCGAAGTGCAGGTTACGGTGCTTAATTACGATGATCCTATTGTGCGTACCTGGGGTGCGGAAACTAAAGGCCGCCTGTGTTACTTCAGCCGTAAGGAAAAACTGCAGCAGGGCATCTATATGCAGGATGGGAATTTTATCATCAGCTGGGACGGCAAGCAGGAAACTGTCTGCAATATCAGCGAGCTGCATCTGTTCGGCGGTCACAACGAAGAAAACGTGCTGGCAGCCATTGCCTGCGGCTTTTTCGCCGGTGTGAGCATCAGCGATATGGCTGATGTGCTGCGTAACTTCCGCAGCATTGAGCACCGCATTGAATACGTTGCTACGATTGATGGCGTACCGTATTACAATGATTCCAAGGCTACCAACACCGATTCTACAATTAAAGCGCTGGAGGCCTTCAAGGATGGCCACATCATCCTGCTCGCAGGCGGCCACGATAAGCTGACGCCGCTGGAGCCGATGATGGAGCTTGTTAAGGAAAAGACTGATGCTCTGATTCTGCTGGGCGCTGCCAAGGAGCGCTTTAACAAGGCAGCTGTTGCCTGCGGCGTGCAGAATATCGTGCTGGCTGACAGCTTTGAGGATGCAGTGAGCAAGGCGCATTCGATGGCACATAAGCCACAGGTAGTGTTGCTTTCGCCGGCCTGCTCATCCTTTGATATGTTTAAGAATTATCCCGAACGCGGAAATTATTTTAAAAAGCTGGTACACGAGCTGGAGGGAGGTAACGTTAAGTGAAGGTAATTCTTTCCGGCGGCGGTACGGGCGGACACATTTATCCGGCCCTGACCATTGCGGATCAGATAAAAAAACTGCAGCCTGAGGCGGAAATCAGCTTCGTGGGCACACAGCAGGGCTTGGAAAAGGATATCATTCCCCGCTACGGCTACAAGCTGCAGTTCATTGAGGTAGCAGGCTTTAAGCGCAGCCTGAGCCTGGATACCCTGCGCAGCGCGGCAAAGCTTTTTGCCGGCTTATATGATGCCTACAAGATTATCAGTAACGAAAAACCGGACCTGGTAATCGGTACCGGCGGTTATGTCTGCGGCCCGATTGTTTTCATGGCAGCGTTAAATGGAATTCCCTGCTGCATTCAGGAGCAGAACGCTATGCCCGGTGTAACCAATAAAATTTTGTCACGTTATGTGCGTAAAGTATTTTTAGGTTATAAAGAGGGCGGCAAATATTTTCACGGCAAGGCAGAGCTGGAATATACCGGCAATCCTATCCGCAGTGAAATTCTGCAGCATACGCGTGAGGAAGCTGTTAAGGAGCTGGGGCTGGACCCGGCGAAGAAAACGATTCTCGTTTCCGGCGGCAGCCGTGGTGCGCGCACCATTAACAACGCTATGCTGGAGGCAGAGCTGGGGCTTTCCGGCAGAGCCGAGGTACAGGTGCTGCATGCGACCGGTGACGTGAATTATGACGCATATATGGCGGAAATCAAAAAGCGCGGCGGTGTGGCAGATAACATTATTATCAAGCCTTATCTGCATAATATGCCGGTAGCGTTGGCTGCGGCCGATCTGGCAGTATTCCGTGCCGGTGCAATCGGCTTGGCAGAGCTGATGGCTAAGGGAGTGCCGTCGCTTCTGGTACCATATCCGTATGCTACGGCAAATCACCAGGAGTTTAATGCCAGAGCGGTAGAGGCTCAGGGTGCTGCCAAGGTTATTCTTGATAAGGACCTGACGGGCGACACCGTGTTGGAGTTTATCGAGCATTTATTAGTACATGAAGAGGAATTGCAGCAGATGCATGCGGCGGCCCAAAAGCTTGGCAGACCGCGGGCTGCAGAGGTTATAGCCAAAGAGGCTGTGGCCTTGACTAAACAATAAGGGAGGGCCTCGAGTGGCTGAAAACAAATTAGCAAACCTGCATAATATACATTTTATCGGTATCGGCGGCGCCGGCATGAGCGCGATTGCTTATGTATTGATTAAGCGCGGCTATGATGTAAGCGGTTCCGATTTAAATGCCGGTCATATGTCGGCACATCTGGCGGAAGAAGGCGCTATGGTTTATATGGGCCATGCTGCCAGCCAGGTGGAGGATGCCGAGGCTGTAGTTATTTCCACAGCGATTCATCCCAACAATCCAGAGCTGATGGAGGCCAGAAAGCGCGGTATTCCCGTGCTGCACCGTAGCGATGTGCTGGCTGCAGTGATGAATGCTGCCGACGGCGTAGCTGTTGCAGGCGCTCACGGCAAAACTACTACCAGTGCGATGATTTCCTGCATTGCGGCAGAAAGCGGTATTGACCCGACTGTTATCATCGGCGGCGAGGTAAGCAGCCTTGGCGGTAATGCGCGCAACGGCGCAGGTCGCTTTGTGGTAGCGGAGGCGGATGAAAGCGACGGCTCCTTCCTCAAGCTGTATCCGTATCTTGCTGTAGTAACTAATATTGAAGATGATCATCTGGATCATTACGGTACAGAAGAAAATATATATCAGGCTTTTAAACAGTTTGTAGGCAACATCAAGGAAGGCGGCAAGGCAGTCCTTTGCTTTGATAATGCCAAGGTACGCCGTCTGGCTGCCGAAACCGATAAAGAGGTAATTACCTACGGCGTAGAAGGCGAGGGTGCTGACTACATTGCTCGTGATATTTCCTACGGTGTTGACGGCACCAGCTACAAGCTGTACTACAAGGGAGAATTTGTGACAGAGGTTCATCTGATTGTTCCCGGCAGACATAATGTGCTGAATTCTATGGGCGCGTTTGCTGCTGCACATGAGATGGGCATTGCTACCGACAAAATTCTTGCATCCCTGAAAAAGTTCGGCGGTGCCAAACGTCGTTTTGAAACCAAGGGTAAAGTCAATGGTGTCTGGGTTGTTGATGATTATGCGCATCATCCGACAGAAATCGGCGTAACGCTGAAGGCTGCCAGACAGACGAAGCCTGAGCGTCTGTTGTGTGTATTCCAGCCGCATCGCTACACCCGTACCAAGCTGCTGTTCTCTGAGTTCTGCGAATGCTTTAAGGATTGCGATGAGCTGATTCTGACTGACATTTATGCAGCCAGCGAGGAAGCAATTCCCGGCGTGAGCAGCATGCATCTGGCGGAGGGTATCAAAGCAGCGACCGGTCAGGAGGTGCTGTATATCGGCAAGCTGACCAAGGCTGAGGAATACCTGGAGCGCGTTGTACGTCCCGGCGATCTGGTGATGACCATCGGTGCCGGTGATGTGTTTAAAATTGGAGAAGAATTAGTTAGGGAGTTGGAAAGAAATGCAGATTAATAAGCAGGATGTTGTTGCTGTTGTTTTAGGCGGGCCTTCCTCTGAGGCCGAGATTTCGCGTGTTACCGGCGGCGCTATTGCCAACGCACTGCGCGAAAAGGGCTATAATGCTAAGGAAGTAGAGCTGAATCCGTCTAATCTGATTAACGAGCTGCGTGATATGAACGCTAAGGTAGTATTTAACGCCGTTCATGGTATGTACGGTGAGGATGGCCGTTTGCAGAGTATTCTGGAGGCAGCAGGTATTCCTTATACCGGCTGCGGCGTACTGGCAAGCGCTGTTTCTATGGATAAATCCGCTACGAAGCGTTATCTGCAGTCTGCAGGCATTCCTACCGCACCCTGCATGATTATCAACAAGCATGATGCAGGTGATTTGCAGACGTTGGCAGAAAAAATTATTTCCGAGTTCGGTCTGCCTGTAGTTATTAAGGCAGCAACTCAGGGCTCCAGCATCGGCGTGGTAATTCCCAAGACTGCACAAGAGGTTGTGCCTGCACTGGAGGAAGCCTTCAAGTATTCCGAAAATGTGCTGGCAGAAAAGTGCATCAAGGGCAAGGAGCTGACGATTTCTATTATGGAAGAGAACGGCGAGCCTAAGCCGTTGCCGGTTATCTGGATTGCACCGCATTCCGGAGCCTATGACTTCCATTCCAAATACACCAAGGGTGCTACGGATTACCACTGCCCGGCACCGTTTGATGAGAAAACTACTGCCTATATCCAAAAAATTGCCGTAGAAACCTACAAGCTGCTGGGACTTTCCGGTGTAGCGCGTGTAGATGCTATGCTGGGAGATGAGGATGGTGTTGCTTATGTACTTGAAGCAAATACTGTTCCCGGCATGACGGCAACCAGCCTGGTTCCGAAGGCTGCTGCTGCTGTTGACATCAGCTTCCCGGAGCTGTGCGAGAAAATTTTACTGAGCGCTAAATAAAAAAGTTTTACTAGGAGCCAAAGGAGGTGCAGCATGGATTCATCGCAGACTATACGCGAACAACTGCGCAGACGCAGACGCCGGAAATTCTGGCACCTGGTGCGCCTATTGGTATCTACGGCTGTACTTGCTGTAACATGTACATATGCCTGGCGCTATGTGCATAATCCTGCATTTGCCTTTGGCAATGTCAGCATTCACGGAAGCAGTCAGCTGACGGAGGCAGAGGTTATCTCGCTTGCAGGCTGCGGGCAAGGCCCGTTGAATCTTTTCAATGCCAGCTCCGGCCGTCTGCGTGAGGCTTTGCTGCATGATGTCCGCTTTAAGAATGCAGAGGTGGCTTACCGCTTTCCGGCAACCTTGCAGGTGAGCGTAGAGGAACGGCAGCCGGCGCTTTATGTTGCCAATTCCTATCACAGCTATCTGAAGGTGGATTATAATGGCGTTGTTCTTAGTGTGACGACTACTATTCCGGATGCTAAGGCTCCTGTGCTGGCCGGCATAAAATGTGGTAATCTTTATCTGGGCGATAAGGTTGCCAATACGGGTGTGCTGCAGATTTTGCAATTTTTGCAGCAGCTGACGCCGGAGGCACTGCAGCGTATCGGTGAAATTGCCGTTGATGATAAGCAGGATGTCAAGCTGCAGCTGAGCGGCAGCTTCCCGGTGCGTCTGGGCAGGGTGCAGGAGGTATCACAGAAGGCTTCTGTGTTTATGACTGTGTTCAACGAGATTAAAGATAAAAACATTAAGGCTGAATATATTGATTTGACCTTCGGTAAGCCATATATCAAGCTTTTGCCAAAATAAATTGCTGTTAACTTGTTACAGCTGCAAAGCTGTTGCAGCTGATGTCACAGTGAGGGTGAGATAATGAAAGAAATTTTTACTATGGATTTAAAGGGCAAGCTGTTGATTGCCGTGGTATTCATGGTGTTGGGATTTATGCTTTCGGTACAGTATAAAACTACAGAGCTTCAACGCAATGTGCGTATGGACCGCGTAGAGGATTTGTCGGAACGCCTGAAGATTATGGAAGCCGAGAACAAGCAGCTGCTGACGGAGCTGGAAACCTTGCGAGCAGGTGCTGCCAAGGATCCTGCTGATGACCGTATGAAGCTGATGGCAGGCACGACTGACGTAGAGGGCGAAGGCATTGAGATTTTGCTGGATGACAGCAATATTGCCAAAAAGTCCGGCGAAAATCCTAATTTGTACATTATTCATGATGAAGATTTGCTGCGTGTGCTCAACGAGCTGCGTGCTGCCGGTGCGGAAGCAATTTCTGTCAACGATCAGCGCATTGTAGCTATGAGCGAGATTCGTTGTGCCGGACCTACTATTTCGGTAAACAATGTCCGCAGCGCTCCGCCTTATGTTATAAAGGCTATAGGCGCTCCTAAAACTCTGAGCAGTGCCCTGCGTCTGCGTGGCGGTGTTGTAGAAACCTTTGAGTTCTGGGGCATTCAGGTAAAAATCAAGACTGTTGAAAAGCTGCATATTCCGGCGCTTAAAGCACCGCGTAGCTTTGAATACGCTAAGACAGTGGAAAGCAAGGAGGCAGCGAAATGATTGGATTTGCATTTGCCGGCCTTTTGCTTGGTCTTATACTCGGTGTTTACTGTCCTTTCAGAGTGCCGCCCGAATACGCACGTCTGCTTGCCGTAGCCGTTATGGCCGGTATGGATGCAGTACTGGGCGGTGTACGTGCTTCACTCGAAGGCAATTATGATACTCAGGTTTTCATTTCCGGATTCTTTATCAACGGTATCCTGGCTGCCTTTTTGTGCTATGCAGGTAATCTGATCGGTATCGATTTATATCTGGTAGCGGTACTGATTTTCGGTATGCGTATTTTCCAGAATCTGGGAATTATCCGTCGCCTTTATATGGGCAAATAAGTGTCCTGTCGGAAGATGAAGAAAAAAATTCATTAATAAGCAGGAAAATGGCACTTTCATGTTGAACAATATAAAAATGATTTTTTTATAAATAAGCTACCCAAAGCTAAGGGGGACGTAGAATATGTTTGATGACGTAGAGACAACCTTTGAACCGTTGGCCAATATTAAAGTAATTGGTGTAGGCGGTGGCGGCAATAACGCCGTAAACCGTATGATCGACGCCGGCGTAAGCGGCGTAGAATTTATTGCAGTGAACTGCGATAAGCAGTGCCTGATGCTTTCCAAGGCAGAAAAACGCATCCAAATCGGCGAAAAGCTGACTAAAGGTCTGGGTGCAGGCGCAAACCCTGAAATCGGCGAAAAAGCTGCCGAAGAATCCCGTGACCAGATTCTGGAATCCCTGAAGGGTGCAGATATGGTATTCGTTACCTGTGGTATGGGTGGCGGTACCGGTACCGGTGCAGCACCGGTCGTTGCAAAGATTGCCAAGGAGCAGGGAATCCTGACCGTTGGAGTTGTGACAAAGCCATTTAAGTTTGAGGCAAAGAAACGTATGATCAATGCCGTATCCGGTATTGAGAAACTCAAAGAGAGTGTGGATACTTTGATTGTGATTCCAAACGATAAACTTTTAGAGATCGTTGACAGACGTACTTCCATGCCGGATGCATTAAAGAAAGCAGACGAAGTATTACAGCAGGCAGTACAGGGAATCACAGATCTGATCAATCTGCCGGCACTTATCAATCTGGATTTTGCCGATGTGCAGACCGTTATGAAGGACAAGGGTATGGCACATATCGGTATCGGTAATGCCAAGGGCGATGAGAAAGCAATCGAGGCAGTGAAACTTGCCGTTGCATCTCCGCTTCTTGAGACAACCATCAATGGTGCAAGCCATGTAATCATCAATATTTCCGGTGATATTTCCCTGATGGATGCAAATGATGCAGCAAGCTATGTACAGGATCTGGCAGGAGAAGATGCAAATATCATCTTTGGTGCAAAGTATGATGAGACCATGACAGATGAAGCTACGATCACTGTAATTGCAACCGGACTGGAGAATCCATCCATGAAGATGAAGCCACAGCAGCAGGCGGGTGGAATCGGTGGCCGTATGGTATATCCGAATACAAACAATGTCCGTCCGACAGGTTCCGTTGGAATTGTCAGCCGTGCAGCAGCTGCTGGAAACAATAGTTTTCCTGGGGTAAATAACAGCAATTACGCCAATGCAGGTACCGGTGTGGGAAGCAGACCGGTCAATCAGCCGCAGGCACAGGCACCGACTCCTTCCGCTTCGAACTATTCCGGGATTCAGCGTCCGAAGCCGGTAGAGAGTAATGTAAAGCCGGTAGAAATTAATATTCCGGATTTCCTGAAGAACCCTAGAAGATAAAACCGCACAATATGTCGATAATTTCCAAATAACAACCTCTTGTTTTTGCTAAATTATGAGGAATATTTTTCTTATAATAGGAGCAGAGACAGGAGGTGATTTTTTATATATGTATTCTATATTGATATCTTTCTGAAACAAAACTTTCTGATGAATTTTCTTGTATTATCCCTTACCTGTGTATTTTGCAAAAGTGCAGTCTGTCACCGGAATCTGCGCATGTTAGCTGCCGCGGTTTCCGGCACGGGACTTGAAGCGTTTGGACTGATGGTGCTGCCTTATGCAATTTCCGTTCTGTGTACTGCCATCGGCATCGTGCCGCTTATGGTTTTTCTTGCGTTTGGCAGGGAAAATAAAAAACAGAGGATGGTGAGGATTTTAAGCAGCTGGTTGTCCATTGTATTGTTAAACGGAGTGGCAACTGCAGTTTACAATCTGACGGGACTGGAAAATCTGTATCTGTATACCGCATTGGCAACGGCCGGAATCACTTACGTACTTGTCAAAAATCTTGTGGTGTCGGTGCAGAGGCAAAAGCGACAGATGTCTGTGGTTCTGTATAACAAAACGGTGTCGGTTCCATGTATCGGACTGCTGGATTCCGGCAATCTTTTAACCATGCCATTAAGTGGGAATCCGGTACATATTGCAGATGCAGCCCTGCTGCAGAAGCTTGTCGATGAAAAAACGGTACAAAAGGAGATTCCATACCGTGCACTCGGAAATCCGCAAGGAAAATTGCAGGTGTACTGCATGGATGGGATGAAAGTGGAGACGGAGCCGGCAAAATTCTGTGACTGGAAACAGGTATGGGTTGGCTGCGCGGAAAATGGGGTGCTGTGCAATAAACCGTATCAGCTGATTCTGCATGCATCGGTGGCAGACCACTGTGGCTGCACAAAAGATCCATCCCAAATGACAAAAAAACTGAGAAAGGAGAAACGTAATGTTTTCACTGTTTGAACTGGTGTGGAAGAGAATCCGCCTGTTTTTTACGGATGATGAGGTTTTTTACATAGGAGGGGCAGATGTACTGCCACCACCATTGGAGCGGGAACAGGAGAACCGCTGTCTTATCGCTTTAAGCGGGCTGCATGGGGACAGTGAACCCATGACGCGCGAAGACGCAAGAAAGCAGCTGATCGAACACAATCTGCGTCTGGTGGTATATCTGGCACGGAAATTTGAAAATACCGGAATCTGTGTGGAGGATCTGATCTCCATCGGAACAATTGGGCTGATCAAGGGAATCAATACATTTAATCCGGAAAAGAAGATCAAACTGGCGACTTATGCGTCCCGGTGTATCGAAAATGAGATTCTTATGTATCTGCGCAGAAATAATAAAGTGAAGCTGGAGGTATCAATTGATGAGCCGTTGAATGTGGACTGGGATGGAAACGAACTTCTTCTTTCGGATATTCTTGGAACCGATGAAGATATCATTTACCGGGATATGGAGAATGAGGCGGAGATCATGCTTCTCCGCACTGCGGTTAATACGCTGACTCCGCGGGAAAAAGAAATTATCTGTCTGCGCTATGGAATCGGAAGAAAAGACGGCAGGGAAATGACCCAGAAAGAAGTGGCAGACCTGCTTGGAATTTCGCAATCCTATATTTCGAGACTGGAGAAAAAAATTATGGTGCGGCTGAAAAAATCAATTCAAAATAATGTGTAAGTATGCTATACTAATTACATAAAATTTGCTCTGAAATAGTAAAATTTATATGCAAAATAACAAGGACAGCAGGATGAAAGGGCGTGGTTTTTATGAAGATTGAATTTTTAGGGGCAGACCGTGAGGTGACGGGAAGCTGCCATTATGTGGCATTTGGGGAGACTCATTTTCTGGTGGACTGTGGTATGGAACAGGGGGCGGATCTGTATGTGAATCAGGAGATACCGGTTAACCCGGCAACGATTGATTATGTGTTTGTGACGCATGCCCATATTGATCATTCCGGACTTCTCCCACTTTTGTATAATCACGGGTTCCGGGGAAAGATTTTTGCAACAACGGCAACCTGTGAACTGTGTAATATCATGCTGAAGGATTCGGCACATATTCAGGAATTTGAGGCAGAATGGAAAAACCGCAAGGCGCGGCGTGCAGGAAGGCCGGAAGTGACACCGATGTATAACATGGAGGATGCGCAGGGGGTTTTAGAGCATTTCGTTCCGTGTACATACCATGAAACGGTGCAGATCTGCGAGGGACTGACCATAAGGTTTGTCGATGCGGGGCATTTGCTTGGCTCCTCCTCCATTGAAATATGGGTGACTGAGGATGGCGAGACAAGAAAACTTGTCTTTTCCGGGGATATTGGAAACTGCAACCGTCCATTGATCCGTGATCCGGAATATCTTGAGGAAGCGGACTATGTGATCATGGAATCCACTTATGGAAACCGCAATCACAATACACCGCCGGATTATGCGGCAGAACTGGCAAAGGTGATGAATTCCACGTTTACCAAAGGTGGAAATCTGGTCATTCCGGCATTTTCTGTCGGCAGGACGCAGGAAATGCTTTACTATATGCGCCGGATTAAAACCGAGGGGCTGCTGCCGGAGTATCCGGGATTTGAAGTATATATCGACAGTCCGCTTGCCGTGGAGGCAACAAATATTTTCCATAAGAGTGTGGAAGAGTGCTTTGATGAGGAAGCAAGACAGCTGGTACAGTCGGGCATCAACCCGATCCAGTTTCCGGGACTGAAAGTGGCAGTTTCCAGTGAAGAATCCAAGATGATCAATTTCAACCAGAAATCCAAAGTGATTATCTCGGCTTCCGGTATGTGCGAAGCCGGCCGTATCCGGCATCATTTGAAACACAACCTGTGGCGGACGGATTCCACGATTCTGTTTGTCGGTTATCAGGTGCCGGGAACGCTGGGCTATTCTCTGTTAAACGGAGTAAAAAAGGTAAAACTTTTCGGAGAGGAAATTGAGGTCAGAGCAAGCATCGTAAACCTTCCGGGTATCAGCGGGCATGCGGACCGGGATCATCTGACTGCATGGATTGCAAACTTTAAGAAGCCGCCGAAGAAAGTGTTTATTGTACATGGCGAGGAAACCACCGCGGTAGAGTTTGCGGAACATGTCAAAAACGATGTGGGATTTGATGCTTTAGCTCCATATAGCGGGGATGCGTATGATCTGCTTACCGGAGAACAGATCGCACAGGGCAGCAGACAGCTTGTGGAGAAAAAGACACAGGGTGTTTACCGTGCAAAATCCGGCGCGTTTGACCGCCTGATGATTGCGGGAGAACGTCTCATTGCTGTTATAAAAAAATGTCAGGGCATGGCGAATAAAGATCTTGGAAAGTTTGCGGATCAGATCAATTCGCTCTGCGATAAGTGGGACCGGTAAATTTGAGGGGGAAGCGGGACTTACGTCCCGCTTTTCCCATGTCCGGAATAACCGGATGAAAATGAATAAAAAAACAGCACATGGGAATCCTTTATTATAAATCCAATTATAACGGAGGAATCCCATGTCTACGTACAAAGTTGAAATCTGCGGGGTAAATACGGCCCAGCTGCCAATACTGAAAGAAGAAGAAAAAGATGAACTTTTCAAAAAGATAAAAGCCGGCGACAAGGCATCCAGAGAAACCTATATCAAGGGAAATCTCCGGCTGGTATTATCCGTGATCAAACGGTTTAATAATCATAATGAAAATGTGGACGATCTGTTCCAGATTGGCTGTATCGGACTGATGAAGGCAATAGATAATTTTGATACGAGTGTCGGGGTGAAATTCTCCACATATGCCGTCCCGATGATTATCGGTGAAATCCGCCGGTATCTGCGGGATAACAGCAGTTACCGCATTCCGCGTTCACTGCGTGATATTGCATATAAAGCCATGCAGGCAAAGGAACGGCTGGCAAAAAATGCACAGAAGGAACCGACTCTCGAAGAGATTGCAGCCGAATGTGAGATTCCGGTGGAGGATGTGGTGTATGCCCTGGATGCCATCCAGACGCCCTTAAGTCTGTTTGATCCGGTTTATACGGATGGAGGGGACACCCTGTATGTGATGGATCAGATTTCGGACAAGAAAAACAAAGAAGAGCACTGGGTGGAGGATTTGTCACTTTCCGATGCCCTGTCACATCTGAATGAACGGGATGAGCATATCATCCGTCTGCGTTTTTTTGAGGGAAAGACACAGATTGAAGTCGCAGATGAAATTCATATTTCGCAGGCGCAGGTGTCGCGGCTGGAGAAAAATGCGTTAAAAAGTATGCAGGGGTATCTGCGTACATGATAGCGGCCTGTTGTAAAATGGTTTTGTTATTGCTATAATGTGGAATATACAAAACGGAGAGGAAAAGAAATATCCGGCAGTAGAAAAATGCATTCTTGCTTTTTGCGGTGTACTGTGCTATACTGTCAACCGTTGCAGATTCTGTAAACAGGGGATTGCACGAAAAATTACCGAGTGTTCGAGACCTTCCACTCGTAAAACAAAACTAAAGGAGACAAATGGATATGAGAGACAAAAAGGTAACATTTATTGTTCAGGCTGCTGTGATTGCAGCACTTTATGTAGTGCTGACTTTTGTAGCCAACGCACTGGGACTTGCATCCCACACGATTCAGGTACGCTTTTCCGAAGCACTGTGTATCCTGCCTGTTTTTACGCCGGCAGCGATTCCGGGACTGTGGATTGGCTGTCTGCTTGCGAATCTGCTGACAGGCGCCGTGATCTATGATGTCATTTTCGGAAGCATTGCCACGCTGCTGGCAGCGGTATGTACCTATCTGCTGCGCAATCACAAGATTGCATGCACATTTCCGCCGGTTATTTTTAATATGATTATTGTTCCGTTCGTGCTGGTCTATGCGTACGGTATTCCGGCAGTATATTTCCACGGTGTGAATGTAACCATCCCGTTTAATGCCATGACGGTCGGAATCGGAGAGGTGATTTCAGTATGCGTTCTTGGAAGCATTCTGATGCGTGTACTTGCAAAATACAGAAATGTCATGTTCCGTGCCACCGCACAATAAAAAATTATATCTAATAGAAGGTTCTGGAAGTCCCTGCGAGAGCAGGGGCTTTTTATTTTAAGAAATTCTGTAAATAAGCCAGACAATTTTAAGAAAACCTTAATGTCATTCCAAAATAACGTATGTTATCATAAATGACAGGAAACCGTAAAGAACATTTATGGAAGGAGAAGATTATGAAAATAAGAAAGACAATCTGCAGTCTGCTTCTGGTATGCCTGGCATTTTTAGGCATATTTTGTGGCAGAGCAAATGTATATGCAGATCAGAAACAGGCATTGTCGGCAACGGTGACTCTGCTGAAACAGGAAAAAGACTGTGTCGTACAGGTGGAGGCAAAAAACAGCGGGGCGGATTTTACCGGGAAGGTGCGGCTGGTGTTTTCCGGTACCGACAACTCCAACGGCTGCGCATTTGAACAGCGCCTGACATTGCCGCAGAACGGAAAAAAACAGTATACAATGACCATTCCGTATGCGGATGTCAGCCAGACACGCGGAAACGGAATCGTGGCATTTATCGATGAAAAGGGAAACGTTGTGGCAAAGGAAGCATTTGCCAGTATTTTTGGCAAAGAAAAGCGCGGTATTGGTGTGGGAGTGCTTTCGGATCATTATGATGCGCTTGGATGGATGAGCATGAGCGGCCAGACCTATTATCTTCACGGAAAAGACCAGAATGTATATCTGACACAGATGGACGCGGATACATTGCAGGCGCAGCTGGATGAACTGTATTTTCTTGTGATTGATTCCTACGATGTGAGTTCACTTGGGAAAGAGAATATCAAGGCAATCGAGAAATGGGTGAAAAACGGTGGATGGCTGCTGATTGGAACCGGAGAGCGCGGCAAAGATACACTGGGTGGTTTTGATTCCTCATTTATGGAGGTCAGCTGCAAAAGCGTCAGCAAAGTGGGAGAAGAAAATGAGGTATCGAAAGAAATGCAGCAACTGGGAAGTTATTCCGGATTTACCGGGATTGATTTTTCACAGATGCCGGTTGCAAAGCTGCAGCGGAACAATACAAATGCAAGCAAAAGCGAAGCTTATCCGGGGTGGGTGTATGCCTGTGGGGATGGTGCCATCGGTGTATGTGCCATTTCTTTTGGCGAAAAACAGATGCAGAAAGTTTCCCCGGATCTGTGTTACGGAATTTATGACCAGGTGGCAGGATATTCCATGAGCTATTCCCAGTATGTCAATGACGAGGAATGGGGATGGAGTGGGGAAAATGCATTCGGTGTCATTGACCACCTCAATACGGCATTGGATTTTTCCTGGCTGAAAGTTCTGATAGTGGTCTATGTGATCGTTGTTGGACCGGTGCTTTATCTTCTGCTTTGCAAGATGAAAAAAAGAGACTGGTACTGGTTGGGGGTACCGGCGCTTGGCATAATTTTTATCGGTGTGGTATTTATCGGCGGGCGGAATTTAAAGCTGCATGAGACACGGGTTTATTCGGTGACCGCACAGCAGGCGGATGGAAAAAGTACCACTGGTATCGCCACCTATTACAATGCGTATCATTCCGGGGTAAAACCGTGGAAGGTACGGCTGAATGATAATTACGCATATGGTGGTACAGGTCTCAGTGAATCTTATAGTATGGCATCTTCCGGCAGGGTATATGAAGACCGTTATCACTATTTGGTGGAATATGACAGGGGGCTGTCCCTTGGGGTAAAACCGCAGAGCAATTTTGAAAATGCCTATCTGTTTGCGGCAGGAACTGCCAAAGGATGTGGAAGCATAGACACCAGTGGTCTGGTGATCACGCAGCAGAAACAGGGGGGAAACATAACAAACAACACGTCCTATGATTTCCCTTATCTTGTCTGCGTGTCGGATGATACGGTCATGGTATTTTCGGATGTAAAAGCAGGTGAAACCATAACGATAGACGGGAAAAGTAAAAAACCACTGCTGTCCCAGCAGATTTCTTATTTTGATGATGTCTACAGCGTGTTATCGCAAGACAACATGAATGGAAATACATATTCGTATAAGCATAAGGATATGGCAGCCGCACTGTATCTGGGACTGTGCCAGATCCGGCGGCAGAACGATGTGTCGGGTACTGTTGTAGTGGAAGGAGTAACCGCAGACTACGGAAAAACCATAGAGAGCAGGTGCTCGGAAATTTCGTTTGGCTGTCTGTATACGATTGCCGGTCAGGAGGTGTCCAATGCTTCAAATTAGTCATTTGTATAAAAACTACGGAAAATTTCAGGCGGTCAGGGATCTGAACCTGCATGTGCCCAAAGGGGATCTGTTTGGCTTTGTGGGACCAAACGGAGCCGGAAAGACAACAACAATCCGGATGGTATGCGGACTTATGCCGCCGACAGAAGGAACCATTACGATCCATGGCGTGGATGCCCTGCTGCATCCGAAGGAAATCAAAAAGCAGATTGGTTATGTGCCGGATTTCTTTGGTGTGTATGACAATTTAAAAGTCAGCGAATATATGGATTTTTACGGTTCCATGTACCGTATGACTTCCAGGGAGATCACTGCGGTATCCAATGATCTGCTCGAACTGGTCAATCTGTCCGACAAAAAAGAGGTTTATGTGGATACGCTTTCCCGCGGAATGAAGCAGCGGCTGTGTGTGGCACGGGCACTCATCCACAATCCTTCCCTTCTGGTGCTGGATGAACCGAATTCCGGTCTGGACCCGCGTGCGCGTGTGGAGATGAAAGAACTTTTGCAGAATCTGCGCAGCATGGGAAAAACCATTGTGATCAGTTCCCATATTTTGTCGGAGCTGGCAGAGATGTGCAACAGCATCGGTATTATGGATCACGGGAAACTCGTAGAAGCAGGAAACATTGAGGATGTCATGGAACATGTTTTCGGTGGAAACCGGATCGTGGTTTCGGTTCACGGGGAGATGGAGCCGGCAGTGCGCATGCTTAAGGAACACCCGCAGATTAAGGTGGAATCGGTGGGAGAAAAGGAAATCCATATCTCGCATGCCATGAAAGAGGAAGAAATCGCGCAGTTGATCGCACAGATGATACAGAATGGAATTATCGTGACAGGATTTTATAAAGAAGAGGGAAATCTCGAATCCCTGTTTATGCAGCTGACAGGAGGGCAGGAAGATGAGAATTAATCCAATGGTAAAAAAAGATATTAAAGTACAGGCGCGCAGTATGCGGATCTGCTGGGAAATATTTGCTTATGAAGCGATTATGGCAGTTGTATTTTTCTTTGCCATGTTTTTGTTTTCCCAGCAGATGACCTATTCGTCTGCAAACATATACAGCAGCATTGTCTGGCTGTATCCGGCACTTGCGGTCACGCAGATTTTTATTCTGGGAGTGGTAGTCCCGGTGCGCACGGCTTCTGCAATTTCGGGTGAGAAAGAGCGGCAGACCTTTGATATTATGATGACAACCAGCATGACCGGATTTTCCATTATTATGGGAAAGGTGCTCACCGCGATGATCCAGAGCATGTTTTATGTGGTGGCAGGACTTCCGATCGTAGCACTGGCATTTGTCATCGGCGGACTCTCATGGGGCAATCTGTTCTGGTTTCTGGCGGTATCATTACTGGTTTCGTTCGTTTCTGCAAGTATTGGAATTTTGTGTTCTTCCATCTGTAAAAAAACGATCAGTGCCATAATTTTATCGTATGGTATCTATGTTCTGCTGTTTATCGGAAGTTTTCTTCCCTATCTGGTCACCTCGGTTGTCCGCATGTCAGGTGGTGTACCGGAAAAATCCTGCTGGGTGCTTCTGGTCAATCCGGGCATGTATCTGCTTGAATTTTTTACCTGGAGTATGACCGGAACATCCGTGGCGGAAGAACTGATCACAAATTACGGGAAAACACTTTCTGTTTCGGGCATTGCCGTACATTATGGATGGATGGCCGTTTCCACGCTTTTATTTGTGGCACTGGCATTTGTCTTTCTTCTGATTGCGATGCGGCGGATCAATCCGATGGCAGGATATGGAAGAAAACATGCAGGGGGAAAGCAGCATGGATGAAAAAGCATTTCTGTTGCAGGAAATCCGTTACAGCAAAAGAAAACAGAACGTAAAAAAGTTCCTGCGCTATGAAAGCACAGGAATTGCCGCAGGTGGAACCATCGCCATGGTGCTGGAAGGATGTGCGGTGTTTGTCCCTTTTTATACGGTGCATGTGTGGGCTGTTTTGGCAGTTTTATGTGGTGCGGCAGCTGGAGGCATTTATACGGTAATGAAGAGATGTACCATGGTACAGGCAGCACAGCAGATCGACCGTTTCGGGTTTCAGGAACGGATCGTGACGGCATATGGGCGTATTGGAAAAGAGGGTAGTATCGACCGGATGCAGCGCAGCGATGCCGTGCATATGTTACAGGAAGACCATGCATGGAAAAAGGCGCGTGTTTGTCCGGACCGAAGGAAACTTGTGGCACTTTTTCTTTCCCTTGGGCTGGCGCTTGTTCTTTCGTTTGTGCCATCCCCTGCGCATAAACAGGTGAAACAGCGGCATGCCATCCGGCAGGAAGCCCGGGAAAAGGAAAAAGAAATCCAAAAAGTGATGGATGCCTTAAAACAGACAGACACCTCTTCCATGACAAAAGAACAAAAGAAAGCCCTGCAGGAACTGATACAGTCACTGGCCTTATCGCAAAAAGAAATGCAGCAGGCAGATACGAAGCAGTCACTGGCATCTGCCGGGCAGAAACTTTCTTACAAGTATGGACAGGCGGCACAGATTTCCGGGGCGGATGCCCTGGCATCGGTACTTAAAAATATCCAGGTGAATACCAATACAGGAAACCAGCTGGCACAGGGGGATGCACAAAACACTACACAAAGCGGTACGCAGCGCGGGGAATCCACGCAGTCTTCGGAAACCAGTTCCCAGGATTCCGGGGATGGGGAAGATTCGGGCAGCGGAAAGGACGGAAGTGGAAGTGGCAATGGAAGTGGAAGCGGAAACGGCAAGGGGACAGGAAATGGAAACGGAAGTGGAACAGGAAACGGAACAGGCGGCGGACGCGGAACCGGATCCGGAGGGGGAACACATGATTATGTGAGTGTCCCGAATAAACTCGGAAACGACAGCAGTATCACAAAGGACAAGGGGGATTCGAAGAATTCCGATTATTACAAGGCGAAGAATGGTCTGGCATGGAAAGGAGAACACGTGGATTTAGATTCCGTGGTCGGCGATTACACGAAAGAGGCCTACGAAGGCATTGCCAATGGAAAATATCCGGCCGGCATGGAAGATGTCATCCGGAATTATTTTGAAAATCTGAACTGATGGAGAGGAGATCTTATGACAGAATATGAAGTATGCCAGCAGAACACCATGGCATGTGAACAGGAAATTGCAAAGGGAATTATCGGACAAAAAGACGTCATCCGCCAGGTCATGCTGGCACTTCTGGCGGGCGGAAATGTACTCTTAGAAGGTATGCCGGGACTGGGAAAGACCATGCTGGTGCGCACGATCAGCCAGGTGTGTGATCTGAGTTTCCAGAGAATCCAGTTTACCCCGGATCTGATGCCGAGTGACGTGACCGGTACCAACATCATCGTAAAAGAAGAGCAAAAAAGTGCATTCCGGTTTGAAAAAGGACCGATTTTTGCCAATCTGGTGCTGGCGGATGAGATCAACCGTGCCACGCCAAAGACACAGTCAGCTCTCTTAGAGGCCATGCAGGAACATACCGTGACGATCGGAACGACCAGCCATCCACTGCCGGAGCCGTTTCTGGTGCTTGCCACACAAAATCCGATCGAAAACGAGGGAACTTATCCGCTGCCGGAAGCCCAGCTGGACCGTTTTTTGTTTAAAGTGCTGGTAAAATTTCCGGACCGGCAGGAATTGCGGGAAATCGTGGAACTGACGGAGGGAAACCATCCGCCAAAGATCGAAAAGGTCATGGACCGGGAAAGCCTGCTTGCAGCGCGCGCATGCGTTGCACAGATTCCGATTGCGGATGCCGTCATGGATTATATTCTGGATCTGGTTATGGCAACTCATGCAGACAATCCGTATATCCGGGAGGGGGCAAGCCCGCGTGCGGCACAGGCACTGATCCGCACGGCCAGGGCACGCGCGTTTATGGAAAACCGCCTGAATGTCTCGTTTGAGGACGTCAAATGTGTCGCACTTCCGGTATTGCGGCACAGGATTCTGCTCAGTTTCGATGCAGTATCGGAGGGGATTACGGAAGATGCGGTGATTGGGCAGATCTTAACAGAAAAGGAACAGGGACTGTATGCTTGATGCGGGAATTTATGAACAGCTGTCGCGGCTTGTGATCGCGATGAAACAGAAAAGCAGCCAGAATATGGCAGGAAACCGCAGATCCGTACAGAAAGGGACTTCTGCGGAATTTTCCGATTTCCGGGAGTATATGCCGGGAGATGATCTGCGCAGGCTGGACTGGAATGTCTATGCGCGGTCGGAGCGCATGTATATCCGGGAATATTTCGAAGAAAAGGAAGCAGTGGTATCGGTTATTTTAGATACCAGTGCATCAATGCACTATGGAAAAAAGAGCAAGGCAGAACTGGCACAGGATCTGTGCGCGGTGATTGCCTTTCTGACTTTGCACCATATGGACCGGCTGGTGCTGTATGACAGCAGCCAGATGGGAAACCCGCTTGTGGTTTCCGGGGGAAAGAATGCACTGCCAAAAGTACTTGGATGGCTGCAGGCACGCACATTTTCGGGGACAGAGACGGATTCTTTTTCCGCCGTGCGCCAGATGCAGAGGCGTGGGGCGGGAGTTACCGTGATCGTCAGTGATTTCCTGACCGAAGCAGCGACAGATCCCACGCAGGATCGTCTGGAAAAAACGATGCAGTATCTGGACTTTACGAAACAAAGACCCGTGTTGCTTCAGACACTGTGTGCGGAAGAACTGCGTGTGACAATGGACGGTACGCGCAATCTGATAGATATGGAGTCCAAAGAAAAACTGCGCGTGACGATGCGTGCAGATGTGATTGCGCGCTATGAACAGGAACTGCAAAAGCTTTCTGTGCGGCTGAAAAAAAGTGCATCGGCTGCCGGAGGCACCTATATACTCTGTGATTCCGAAAAAGAGAGACGTGCGCTTATTTTAGAAGATTTAAGACCTTTGTTTGTCTGAGAAAAATTTGAGGATGGATTATGATATTTGAGAGTTTGTGGCCGCTGGCATTTTTGCTGGCGATTCCGTTTGTTGTGATTTTATATCTGCTTGTTCCAAAGGGGACAGACACGCCAGTGTCTTCGAATCTGTTGTGGAAGAAGCTTTTTTATAATGAACAGTCTAAAACGTTCTGGGAAAAGTTTTTGCACAATCTGCTGATGTATCTGCAGATCGTGATCCTTTTGCTGCTTATTCTGGCACTGATGGCACCGTTTGTACAGCGTAAGGGTACCGGCAGTACGGACGTTGTGTATCTGATTGACACCAGCGGAAGCATGAAGCATCTCACCAAAGGGGGCAATACCCGCTTAGGGGAAGCCGTAAGTGAGATCAAAGAGCAGATTGCCGCTTCGGATGGGGCAAAAATATCCATTGTTACCTGTGACGGCACGGGAACCAATCTGCTTGCCGTCCATACTTCCGAGAAAAAAGCACTGTATCGGACGCTGGCAGACATCAAGGGCACGGACACAGCCGGATCGCTTTCCGATGCACTGGCAACCGTACAGACTGTGCAGAAAAAAGACAAAAAGAACGATCTGGCAGATGTCATCGTCTATACCGACGGCATAGGGGCAAAACAGACGAAAAATCTCAAAAGTCAGCTTCAGGCAACCATCCGCGTGGTGGGAAGTCCCGTTTCTAACGTGGCGAATACGTTTCTGTCCTGCACCAAAGACAGCCGTGGGGACACGTATACGGTTGCATCAGGCGTGACAAATTACAGCGATCATGCGGCAAATATGGAGATTACGCTGTATGAGGGAAAGAAAATTCTTGAAGTGCGTACACTTTCCCTTGCCGCAGACGAGACATATACCTGCCTGTTTAAACAGGTGAACTGGGGAAACCAGCCGCTGCATACCGAACTTTCCGCAGTGACATTTGCCGGCAGCAGCCAGAAGGATTCCTTACATGAGGATAACTGTGCCTATGCACTCAAAGACCAGGTTTCCACGAGCAAAGCCACACTGATCGGGGAAGGAAATACCTATATCGAAAAAGCGTATCTTGCCGTGACCGGAGAGAATCTTTCCAAGGCAAAAACAACGGATGCACTTGACCGTGACGATCCGGGGATTTGTATTTTTGATGCGGATACGGCAGTGCAGGAATCTAATCAGCAGAAGGCGCAGATGATTTTTGCCAAAGAGGGAAAGAACGAGGAAAAAAATGTCAGCCTGTCCGTTGGCGATACCGAACTGACTTCCGGAATCCGGGACTTTGCGCTCGGGGTAAATCAGACGTATGTGTATGATCTGCCGGTCTGGGCCACGGGCTTTCTGTGGAACGGAAAGCAGTGCGCCGCATACTACGGGGAGCATGACGGAATCCGGGAGGTTGTACTTGGATTTGACCTGCGGGAATCGGATTTTGCCCTGCAGCCGGAGTTTCCGGTATTTATGAACCATGCGCTGCACTATCTTGAGGATAGTTCCCTTCTTTCCCAAAACGTCTATGATGCCGGAGATACCGTGCAGTTTCATGCATTAAACGGTGTGGACGTGCAGCAGATTGCAGCACCTACCGGTCAGGCAGGACTGTTTACCGTAAAAGCAGGGGACAGAAAGGAATCCTATATTGTAAAATTTGCATGCAGCAGTCAGTCGGATGGACGGATCACGGCAGGCGATTCCGGAAGCCGCAACACGATGCAGCGGCAGCTTGTGCGAAAGCAGATGCGCAATGTCATCCTTATCCTTGTGCTTCTTCTTATGATACTGGAGTGGATCTGTTATGTCCGGCAGATGCGTTACCGTGGGCGGTTTTATCTTGCGGTGCGTCTGGTGGGGCTTGCCCTTTTGGTGCTGGCTGTCTGTGGAATTTCGGTGCCGCTTTCCCACGCGAAAGACACAACCGTTTTTCTGGTTGATCTGTCGGAGAGCAATGCCGCAAATCTCACGCAGATGGAGCAGTATATGAGCCGGCAGGTCAAAGACATGCCAAAGAACAATCAGTATGCCATCGTAACGTTTGGAGCCAATGCGGTTGTGGAACAGTTTCTGACCAGTGAGAAACACAGTTTTCAGATTCTCTCGGCACCGGAGGCGGATGCAACCAACCTTGAGGAAGCCGTTTCCACAGGACTTTCCATGATCCCGGACAATGCGGCAGGACGGCTTGTGGTGCTTACGGATGGAAAGCAGACAAAGGGAAACATCGAGCATACGGCATCGGCACTGACGGCAAAAAACGTGCAGCTGTATTCGGTTCTCTATGAAGATACAAAGCAGGGGAACGATGCCTATATCGAAAACGTGGAAATGCCGGAGTATCTTTATCCGGGTGATTCCTATTCCATGACGGTAACTGTGGAAAGCAACTATGAGACCGATGCGAAGCTGCAGCTTTTGCAGGGAACGGAGATGGTCAGTCAGACAATCGTGCATTTAAACAAAGGCAGCAACCGTTTTGTTTTGAAACAGAAGGTAGTCGGTACCGATGCGCAGCAGTATACCGTGCGCGTGAAGGCACCGAAGGACACCTGTGAAAAAAACAATGATTATGGTACGTATGCGACGGTGGATTCCCTGCCAAAGATTCTGCTTGTATCCGGAATGGGAGAGGACAGCACACCGTTTTTAGGACTTTTGGATGCTGCCGGATGCAATTACCGGCAGGTATCCGCAGTCAGTGCACCGGATACTTTAAAAGAGATGCTGCAGTACAAGAGCATCATTCTGGAAAATGTGTACCGGACAGATCTGCCGGAGGGCTTTCTAAAAAATCTGAAAACTTATGTGAAAGACTACGGATGCGGTCTGGTGGCATGCGGCGGTGAGGACAGTTTTGCACTGGGCGGATATCTGGATACGGAACTGGAGAAACTTCTTCCGGTCGATATGCAGCTGCGCGGGGTAAATGAGAAACAGAATCTGGCAATGGTCATGGTGATTGATCATTCGGGCAGTATGTCGGAACAGACCGAAGGAGGCACCAATCTGGATCTGGCGATCGCGGCTGCCAAAGCGGCTGTGGATCAGCTGGATACGAAAGATGAAGTCGGTGTGGTAACCTTTGATGATGGTTACACCTGGCAGGTGCCGCTGGAAAAAGTGAAGGATAAAGACAAGATCCATCAAAGCATCGAGACGATCAGCGAAGGCGGTGGAACGACCATCAAACCGGCCGTGCGTGCGGCACTAAATGAAATCAAGAAGAGCAAGGCGCAGCTAAAGCATATTGTCCTTCTGACGGATGGACAGGGGGAAACCGGAAATTTTGAAGATATCATCAAGGACTGCAAGGATGCCGATGTAACTCTTTCCACGGTAGCGGTTGGAGAGTCGTCTGACAGACAGCTTCTGGAACGACTGGCAACGCAGTGTAACGGCCGCTATTATTATTCCGATATCTCAACCGATATCCCGAAAATCTTTGCACAGGAAGTATTTTTAAATGGAGATACCTATTTGCAGAACGGACAGTTTTCACTGAAAGGAAACAGCAGCAATGCCATCACGAAAAATCTCTTTGCCGATGGCTGGCCGCAGATCAAAGGGTACGTGAGTGCCTCTCCGAAAACCGGAGCCAATGTGCTGCTGGCATCTGCCGAAAAGGATGACCCGATTTTGTCTGTCATGCAGTATGGACTGGGGCATACGGTTGCGTGGAATACCGATGTGACAAACCGCTGGACTGCCGGGCTGGCACAGCAGAATGATTACGTGCAGCTGTGGAAGCGGATCATCGATTACAGTGCGGGAAATACAGCACTCGGCGAAGACCGTGTGGACGTAACTACCGTAAACGGAACAACAAAAGTTACCTATTATGCCAAAGACTACGCAGAGCAGACACAGGTGGAGGCTGTGTACACGGATCCGGATGGAAAAACGCATCAGGCGAAACTGACCGCAAGTGCGCCGGGAACTTATGAGGCACAGCTGGATACGGCAGCCTCCGGTGTCTACAATCTGAGCGTGCAGCGGAAAAACGGCAAAAAAATCGAAAATGCCCTGACCACCGCAGCCGTGGTGCAGTATTCGCAGGAGTACAAATTTGCGCTGACAAACGACAGCTTTTGTGCGTTTATCAAACAGTATGGAAAGATGCTTTCCCCGAAGAAGAATGTATGGAAGAAGTTAAAAGCTTCCGGGCGGGCACGGGTTTGTCTGACCAATCCGCTTTTAATCCTTTTGCTTTTCGTATTTCTTGCAGATATCGCCATGCGGCGGTTTGCCTATGTTCCGCCAATGCCACACTGGACGAAGCCGGCAAAAAAAGCTATAATGACAAAAGAAAAAACAGCAGAAGACGGGCAGCCGGAGCCGGAAGCAGAAAAACCAAAGGAAAAGACAAAGAAAGCAAAACCGGAGGAAACGGCTTCCCAGGCACTCGATACTTCTGCGCTGTTAAAGAAAAAAGAAAAGCGGAACCATTCCGTTTAAAAGAAAACAGGAGTCATTATGCAATCAGACAGCAATTTACGAGAAACGTTACGGAGTATCGATCATAAAAGTTATCCGGCATACAAATCCCTGCGGGGAAGTTACCGGTTTGCAGACTATGTGTTATCCATCGATCATGTGCAGGGAGATCCTTTTGCGGCACCTTCCCATGTGCGCGTGACCGTGGATACAAAGGCAGCGGCATTTCCGGAATATGCCATGAAAAATACACGGACGCGCACAGCACTGGCAGATGAACTGCTGCGCACGTTTGCCGCACAGATCAACCACTTTACATTTAAGGCGAAGGGATCGGGCAAGAGCGGCCTGATCTCGGTAACCCACTGCGGACAGGAGATTCTGACCCGGACAGCCTGTGAAGTGAACGAAAAAGAAATCACCGCGCGTTTTGCGGTAGGATTTCCGGCAAACGGACGGACGATCAATGCCAGGGAACTGGAGAAAATTCTGTTTACCTATCTGCCGGAATGTGTAAAGCATTCATTTTATTATAAGAATCTCGATGCCCGCAGAATCCGGGATGCCGTGGAACTGGCAGAAGACCAGCAGGCAGTCCGTGACCAGCTGAAAGAACAGGGGCTGGTTGCATTTGTTGCCGATGATGCGGTACTGCCACGGGAAAGCGGGATTTCCTCCCGGCCGATGAAACAGTCCGTAGCCTTTACCTCTCCGGAATCCCTTAGGGTGACGATGCAGCTTCCGCACAGGGGTGCGGTCACCGGTATGGGAATCCCGAAAGGAATCACACTGATCGTCGG
>ENA-OPMP01000265-OPMP01000265.1-human-gut-metagenome-genome-assembly--contig:-NODE-265-length-26750-cov-10.834388_pt1 | contig 26750 bp, 19 predicted proteins | sample MGYA00241527_ERZ501751 | MGnify/ENA primary metagenome ERZ501751 (study PRJEB25962, sample SAMEA2042647) | human gut metagenome | biome: human gut; feature: human-associated habitat; material: faeces... | reverse complement strand
GGGGAGGGGTGAGCCACCGTTAGGTGGCGCGGGGGTGGGGCTTTAAAATTCGACAATTCAACATTCAAAATTGCTCCTCCCTCGCGGCGCGGGGGAGGGGCTTTCCTTCCACGCTCCATCCCATAATGGTCGACACCTGAGGAATGACCGACATCGCAATCTTGCTCTGCCCCTTGAAGCTCGGGTGCCAGCACGCGCCCAGCTCCGTTTCCGTGTTCACCACGCGGTCCATGGGGTTCGCCATATACACCTTCTTCATCTTCAGCGTCTCCTTGGCAAGCTCCGCCATGGCAGCCTTGAGATATGTGCTTGCCGAGTGGGCGGTGATGCAGAGCACGGGAGTGTCCTCGCCATAGTGTGCCTTGATGTTCTTGATGAGCTTCACATAAGCGCCCACAAACTGCTCCGAGGTAGGTATGGCCGTGGGTGAGAAGTCGTTGGTGCCGAGGTTTATCATGACGAGGTCAGGTGTGTAAGCCTTGAAATCGTAAGGCTCCATGCCGTGGTCGTCGAAGATTCGCATCCAGCGGTCAGGCATGTTGTTTACAGACACGCGCACGCTGTCGCCATAATGGCGTGTGATGCCCTGTCCAGAGTGAGCCACAAGAGCATAGTCGGCATCGAAATAGTTGGCCACCAGGCATCCGTAAGCCTGGTTACAGTTTTCTGTCTCCAGCTTGAACGGGTCTGTGCGGTTGTTGCTCTCTGTGCCGAAGCCGCAGGTGTAGCTGTCGCCTATGACCTCTATGAAACGAGCCTTGGGCTTGACGGCTGTGAGCGTGGCGTTCTTGTCGACGATCAGCTCCTTCACCGTGGTGCAGCCATACTCGCCCTCGGTGCATTTCTGTAGGCGCAGCGTGTGGGTGCCCTTGGCGAGCTTGTCGGCGAGGGTGATGGTCTGCTGATCCTTGCCGCTGACCTTGATCTTCTTTATCCACTTGCCGTCCACGAACACGTTATGGTAACTTGTGCCCTCGTCAGAGAGCACCGCTGCTATGCGGCTGCCCGTAAACCGGGTCTGCATGTACACGCCTGTCCAGTCGTAGCGCACGCTACCGTCCTGGAGGTGCTGCACACGTCCTGTAAACGTGATCTGGTTTTTGTCGCCTGCCGACACACGCTTGTCGGCAGCTGTGGCAACGGTGCCACACATACAAATCATTGCCACGAGGGCTAACAGATGTTTTCTCATATTTTTTTCTATTTAAAACTTTCTACATTCAGATGTTTCACATTGCTCTTGAACGCGCCGGCCTTTTGCAGCGGGAAGAAGAGGGCACGCAGGTAGCGCATGCTTGTGGTGGGTTGCCACACATGAGGAAGAGTCTTCACGTTCGGCATCTTGTCGTAACGGCTCTTCTCCTTGTCTATGACATAGAGGCGTTGCTCGGCGAGCGTCTCGCGCTTCACGCCGTTCACATAGAGCGTTGTGGCGGCTGGTGTGGTCTCTATGGTCAGTTCCACCTCGCCCTCGGTGGGGAGGGTGTAGTTGAACGTGTCGAGATAATCTTCACGCTGGTAGCCCAGACGACCTGTCACGGGGTCAGCGAGGAAGAATGTCGACTGTGGGCCGTAGAAGAGCACGGTGCCCTTGGCCTCGGCCTTACAATCCACAGTGAAGGTGATGCGATGTCCGAAGCCTACCTCACTGACGGGCAAGCCCAAGTTGTGTCCAGCCTTCACCTCATTGAGCGACATGGGTGCCTTGGTGCGTCCCATCTCGTTCACACCTGGTGCCTCGCTCAACAGACCCTTCTTCTGCTCAAACTGGTCGAAGGGCAGGGTGGTGAGCGCCGCTGTCCAGGTTTTGTCGGCGATGACCTGCAGCACGGGGAATATGCGGTCGTGCATATCGGCCACGGTTATGCCGTTGCCGTAGATGTCGTTCCACAGGGCAAACATGCCGCCCACGATGCAGGGGTCGTTCTCCTCAAGCGTCACGTTGCGGAACACACGCGGTGTCCAGGTGTTATAGAGGTTGTCGAGCGGCAGATAGTCGTGATAATAGTCGGCTATAGGCACGATGTAGGTCTGCCAGTCGGTCATGCTGATCATTTTCCATCCCTGACGTTTCATCTCTACGGGGTCTGCCATGTCGTTAGACCACAGGCCCATGGTCACGCCCTTCTGGCGCACGGGTGTCGTGCCGTCAGCGTGAGAGAGCGCACCCCACACCATCGGACTCTTGCCGTAGCTCTCGATGAGGGCGAGGTAACGGTCGGTGTAGGCGCGGAACTTCTCTTTTAGCTCCTGTGTGGCGTTGCTGTATTCGTCGGTTCCGATATGCACATACTTGCCTGCAAACACGGGGTCCTTGCCCGACAGATACTCCTTGAAGAGATTGTCCATGAAGGTGTAGACCTCGGGGTTGAAGATGTCGAAATGGTCCATTCCATATTTCTCTGAGGCGAGGCTCGGCTTATATTGTGTGAAGGCAAGCACATGCCCCGGTGCGTCTATCTCGGGGATGATGTCGACATACTGTGCGGCAGCCTCCTTCACGAGTGTACGAAATTCGGCCTTGGTGTAATGTCCGTCCTTAGCAGCGAGGCCGGGGTAGGTGTCACACTCAAGACGGAAGGCGCTGGGTGTCTGCATCCAGTCGTCGTCAAAATACTGCTTAAACCCATTGTCGTTAAGGTGCAGTTGCAGGGTGTTCATCTTATAGTAGGCCATGATGCGTGCCAACTTCTTGATGTATGGCATTGGCACAAACTTACGGCCCACATCGAGCATGAAGCCACGGATAGCATATTGCGGCTTGTCGACAGTTGAGCCACAGGGCAGCGATGGCTGCTGTTCTGATAGCTGGAGCACGGTCTGCAAGCCCCAGTAGAGCGCCTTTGGTGTGGCTGCTGTGATGTCGCATGTCGTGGCGATGGCCATGCGGTAGCCCTCGCTGCCGAGCGCCTTGTCCTTCTTCAGCCGCAACACGATGTCGCCGGCCTTGGCTTTGTTGCCTGTTGCAATACTCATCTGTCGGCCTGTGAGCAGGGTGTAGTCGTGGCAGAAGGTCTGGGCCATGGATCTGAGCGCCGGCGATGCGACCACGATCTGTCCGCTGGGCTGCATCTGTCCTTCACCACCTTGCCACTGTGTAAGCTCTGGCACAACAAAAGGTTTCAAGTTAGTAGCCCATCCAAATAATGAGCCGCTAACAAGAAATACAATCAAAACCAATTTGCGATAATTTCTCATTGTCAATATTGTTTTTTTAGAGTAAACTAAAAGAGCAATGAGGCCCATAGAGCCGCATAAGTTCTATAGGCCTCACAAACTATTCATATTTCTGAAGCGGTCGTGCAGACCAGTCGTCGGCGACATAGCTGTCAGGGTAGACAGACTGGTTGACCACGTTGCCGTCCCACTCGCGGATGTAGGTGCTGAAGCGGCGCTGACCCTCTTCTAACACGAAGATGCGGGCACCAGCCTTCAGGTGGTTATACTCGGTGTTGCCACCCGAATAGCGTCCATAGCCAAGCACAATGTTGTGATAGAGGGTGGTGTAATCGTTATCGTGGTCGTGGCCTACGAAGATGCCCATCACATCTTCACTCTCCATCATGGCGGTGAACATGCCCGAATTAAACTCTGGGCCGCAGCACTGCTCACGACGGGTGCCTATCATGGCCACATGCTGGTTTTCGGTGGCATACGTAAACTCGGGCAACGCGATGTGGAAGAAGGCGAGCGCTGGCAGCGTTTTACCCTTGTTAGCATCTTTCAGTGCCTGTGCCTGCTGTCTGTACCAGCTTACCTGGTCGAAGGTGAGCCATGCATAGGTGCCGTGGCTCTTGTCTTTTGGAAAGCCCTTGGGATAGCTGTGCGAGTCGAGGCAATAAAGCACGGCGGCATCGTTGTTGCCCTTGCGTTCTTTAATTTTCACCACATAGTCGAGCTCTTTGGCATTGCTCAGGTCTGGCAAGATATTGTTTTTTACGCCACGCGCAATGTTGTATAGCTCGCGGTTTGTGAGGCCCTGCTCGCTGTCGTGGTTGCCAAACTCGTAGACAAAGGGTATGTTATACTTGCTGATGCAGTTGAGCACATCAAGCAGGTTCTTCTTGGCGGGGGTGCCATAGATAATGTCGCCCGAAAGCACGATAAGGTCGGGGCGCTCTTGCGTGAGCACATTTTCAAGAACCTTTAACGCAGCCTTTGATGCCTTGCTACCATTATAGTGAATATCGGTAAACTGTGCAATCTTAAACTTACCATCGGCATTAAACTTAAGGTTTTGTGCGATGGTGGCTGTGGTGGCCATCAAGAAGGCAACCGCCAACGTAAATAGTTTTTTCATTTTATATATTTTGAATGTCGTCTTCTCGTTAATACTTCTTCAAGATTTCCTCACACAGCATAAGGCTCTTGATCATCATGCGTGGAATGTGGAACGGGCCCTTGAAGAGATTACCCTTGGCGGGCTGAGCCACGGTGCCGTCGCGATGGAGGTAGCCATACCATTCGCCCATCTCGGTGTCGGGGAAGTGGGCATAGGCCCACTCGCTGATGCGCTCATGACGATAGAGATATTTGTCGTCGCCCGTTACGAGGAACGCATAGAGAGACGCAATGATGGCCTCGGTCTGCGGCCACCAGAACTTCATGTCCTGCGAATAGTCTTGTACTGGCAGGTTGCGGCAGTCGCGGAAGTTGATGATGCCGCCATACTGCTTGTCCCATCCCCAGTCCCATGACCAGTCGAAGATGGTGAGGGCTGTGTCGAGGATGCTCTTGTCCCATCCGCGGTTCTTTGCCACGTCCATGAGGAACCAAGAGGTCTCGATGCAGTGGCCGGGGTTGATGGTGCGTCCCATGCAGGTGTCTACAAACTCGCCGTTGGGGCCTACCGACTCGAGCAGCGCCTTAAACTCGGGGTGCATGAACTGTGTGCGCAGCTTTTCTATCGACTCGTCGATCTGTCGGTTGATGTTGGGGTCATCGATGACCTCAAGTAGGCGTGAGCCCACGTTGATGAGGATCATCACGATGCTGTGGCCTTGCAGGTCAACGGCCGGCTCATATTTGGGTATGAGGAAGCCCGGTGTCTCAAGAAAACGCTGTGTGTCCTTGAACAGCTTGAGAGCTTTCTCGGCGTATGTCTTGTCGCCTGTGGCGAGTGCATATTCAGACATGGCTATGGTGGCGAATGTCTCGCTGAACACATAACGGCGCTTGCGCAGCGGCGTGCCGTCTTCGGTCACAGAGAAGAACATGTGGCCGTCGGTGTCGAAGCAGTGGCGCTCAATGAAGTCGAGCGTGCTCTTTGCTGCATCGAGCCATTCCTGCTTGTGCTCTACGTTGTTGTAAGCATAGGCGCAGATGAAGGCGAAACGTCCCTGGAACCACACGCTCTTGGTGGTATCTATCAGCGAACCGTCACGGTTAACACATGTGTAGACGCCGCCGTGCTTGCGGTCGAGACCATGTTCCATCCAGAACGGCATGATGTCGTTCACCAAGTCGTTCTTATACTTTTGTGCCCATTCCTGTAGATATTTTTTTGTATCCATAGCTGTTATTTTTTTATATTTGTCCTATATTTTTAATTTCTCTTGTTCAACGTTTCCTTGAGCCACGTTTTAAGTAGGTGTTAAAAATTAATTTAAATGATTCTATGCTCTATTTTTGTCTGTATTTTGAACACCTACTTATCATTATTTCTTCACGGAAGACTTATATTTGTCTATTCCTTCCTTGAGGTCCTTCCAGTAGTTATATTCCACCACATGGCAGATGTCGAAGACAAAATAGCCGTCGGCGGCGTTTATGCACGCGTCGACGCTGTTCTTCACAGCCTCGTGCTGTCCGCCGTTCTCGAAGCCCGAGGGGTTGCCCACGTCAGGACCTCCGGCAAACTTGACAGCGTTGCAGAGCAGACGCTTCGAGAGCGAGGCGAAACCTTGCATGGTCCACTCGCCGCCGCCATAGACGTTGGCAGCGCCGGCGTAGCAGCCAAGGAGCATGAAGTCGAGCTGGTCGGCATAGCCATATTTCTGATAGTCGGCGTTTGCCCATGACGGATATTCGGCAGCGGGGTTATACTTGCGGCTGGCCCAGTTGACACCCACCTCATAGTAGGTCGAATACCAAGCGCCGACATAGGTTCCTACCTTTATCTTCGAGTTGACACCATGAACGGTGCTCACCGCCTTCTTCACAAAATCGTAGATGGTCTTAGCGCGGAAGGCGAGCCACTCTTTATAATATTTTGCCGATGCCGCCTTGCTGGCGTCCATGCCTGCCACGCCCACATCGTCGGGGAACCTGACATTGCTGTTGCCCACATACTCCTTAAACTTGCGCTGTGTCTCTGGCGAGAAGTCGGAACGCAGGTCGTCGTAGCGGCAGCGGTCGAGGAAGATGCCGTCGACATCATATTTGCTGAGGTCACGAAGGAGCTTAAGCAAGTAGATCTGCACGTCATCGTTGCAGGGGTTAAGAAACTTCGTGCCGTAGAACTCGGCGTCTGACGGGTCTGTAGATGTGAGATCCATCTCGTTCACCAGTCCGCGTTTCAGGCTCACTGTCGTCACCCATGCCTTCTTGTCGGCATCGCGGAACACCGCTCCCTGCTGTCCGAGACCGTAGGGGTAGAGGCATCCGCCGACAAAGGTGTTGAAGGCGGCGTTTACCTTCAGGCCGAGGGCGTGGCCCTCGTCGATGAACGCCTGCAGATAGTCCCATGTGGCTGTGCGCTCAAAATATTTATATTGTCCGTTCTCCCACACGTCGAGCTTCTTTATAGGCTCCGTCACGTTGGTCTGGTAGAGCACATCGCCCATGGACGGGCGCACGTCGACCACGATGTCGGTGAAGCCCGCGTCCTTAACCTTCTGCAGATCCTCCTTGATGTTCTCCTGACTGTTGGCGTAACGCGGGAAGTTGGCTGCCGCGTCAATCCATATATAACGAGGCTTCAGCCCTGCCTCGGGATCGGTGGGTGTTGTTGGTGTTGTCGGGGTGTCAGGTTTGCCAGGTTGTTCTGGTGTGGGTGGTGTCTCTGGCAGCGTCGTCCCGTTGTCGTCGCCGCCACATGAGGCAAGTGCCAACATGAGAACCGTAGAGATTGCGAAGATAATCTTTTTCATTAATATAACATTATAAATTAAGTGAAAAGTGATTTTATTTAAGCTAAAAGTGGAAATTGATTTAAGTGAAAAATGGTTTTAAGAGGAAATTAAAAAACGAAATCCCTCTCTCCCATAGAAGAGAGAGGGGTTCATTTCAAGAAGCCTTAGCCATTCACTCCCCTCTCCTCCGGGGAGGGGAAAAGCCGCGAAGCGGCGAGGGGGAGGGGCTTTTATCTCATAAAGCAGGCACTCATCACCGCTCTCTGAGCGTTTCCGTCGTCACAGGGCTTGATGGTCTCCTTGCCGTTGATGAGCATGCACGAGCTGCCACCGCCGTCGAGAGCGAGCGCCTCGGTGCATCCGATGGCAGACATCTGGTTAGACACCTCGTCGAGCGTCATGCCAGCCACACCCTCTGTGACCTGACGTCCTTCGCACACGAAGAACACGAGGCGGTTTGTGCCCTTGGCATAGCCCACAGCCGTGCGGGGCTGGTTAGAGTCGCCTGCCACATCGAGCATCTCATACTTCCATGAGTTCACCTGCACACCGTCATGCACGAGCACGCCGATGCCGCCGATGCCGTTCTTAACATAGCTGTCTTGGTTCAGCGCCACGTCAGAGGGATCTGGCGAGTCGGTGTCATAGACATCAGGGTCACACTTGCGCGGCTCGTCATACAGATAGTCGACGCCCGTCCACTTGTAGTAGGACCACTGTGCGCGGAAGTTGCCGTCCTTGTCCTGGAAGAAGAAGCCGAGGGTGGGATACCAGAAGTTTGTCCAGTCGAGCGAATAATAGGTCTGGTTAGGACTCTTCAGCTCACCGTCTTTATAGACAGCGCTCTGCGAGTAGTAGAGACCTTCGTTATAGAAGAACAGTCCGCCGTTGATCACGACAGCCGGCTTCTCGTTGTTGTTGTAAAATTCAGTGGGGGTGTAGACGTGCTCTGCCACGAATTCACCGTCGGCGTTCTTTGCCACATCTGAAGCCACCTCAAACTTAGCCGTTGCGGCGTCAGCCACAGCGATGTAAGCAATGGCGGCATCGCCGTCGGTGGTCTTGTCTTTCTTGTAGACGTTGAGATATTCGGGCAGGTTCTCAAACTGATCGCTGACGTTCACCCATCCTGCCTCCACGATGTTGGGGTTAGCCTCGGTGGGAGTTGGCTCAGGTTCAGGTTCGGGTTCGGGATCTGGAGCTTCAGGTCCGTTGCCCCACACCCAGTTGCCTAATATATCCTCATGATCCTCTGTGTTGCAAGAGGAGAGGGTCAGCATTGCCGCTGCTGTGAGCAGCATTGCCGATTTGAAGCTGTACTTTTTCATTTTTTCTTTCTTGAAGAGTTGATTTCTTTCTTGAAGAGTTGACGGGTGGTGAGCAGAGAAGCCTGTAAAGCGGGAGCCTTGTCGGCTTCTCTGCCAGCCACTTGTCGTCTGTTATATGATAATAACCTTTACTTCTTGATACAATCGGTCTGCAATCCGGCGAACGTGTTGTGAGTGTTCGACACATAGAAGACGTACATGAAGTAGCCGTCCTCAGAAGGTGTGAGAAGCACGTCGGCGAAGCGGCCGCCAGCAGCGGCGCCAGCTGTGCCGTCGGTAACAGCCCATGTGTACTTGAGTGCTGACGAGCCACTGTTGCTGCCTGTCACGGCTGTTGGGTTCGTAGCGTCGTAGATGAAGATAGAGCCGTTCAGACCCCATGACGGCCAGTAGCCCATCTCGAAGAGGGCGATGTAGCGGCAGTTGTTGAAGCCGCGCACGTCAATGGCACCCGGGTTGTAGCCCCAGTGTGGGTTGCTCACGAGGTTGGTAGGTGTTGCCCAGTCGGCGAAATAGTACATCTGGCAAGCACCATCGGCATAGTAGTCGCAGACGGCACCCTTCTGTCCTGTCTCGTCAACCGAAGCCACCTTGGCAATGCCGTCGAGGTCGCCCCATGCGCCAACGTTGAACTGCTTGTTTTCGGGCTCACCGACCTGTCCGTTCCTTACGATCCAGCGTATGGCGTTCTGGCAAGCACTCGGTGTGGCTGTGATGACAGCGTTGCCGTTGAGGTCGCCATAAACGTGCAGACGGGCACCGATGTCGACACCCAGACCGTTGGTGTAGGTGATGATCTTCTCGGGAGCCTTTGTCGGGTCGTTGGTCTTATAGATCTCCAGCTTCTCGCCATTCTTGGCAAGGTTACAGATGAGCATGTTGCCACAGTCGTCGCTGGTCACGGCACCTGTGGCCTTGGCAGCACCGAGGGTCACCTCGCCAATCTTTGTGCCGGTGGTCTTCTGGAAATACATAGGAGCTGAGCCGTTGCCGTAGTTGAGCACGACATACTTCTTGCCGACAGCAGCCAGCGTCGGGTGTGTGGTGCCGGGATCGGAGGGCAGACCAAACATTGAGAGATCGTTGACGAACAGCTCTGTCTCGCTGCCGGGAGCGAAGCCTGCATCGATCTTCGGCGGAATCTGCTTCATGACCTTATACACAGCCTTGTCGGTGCCGTTGTCGGCGGTCACGGTAAACTCGAAGCCGTCGTTGAAGTTGTGCACCTCAGCGGGGTTCGGGCTGATGGTTGCGTGTGCGTCGAGCACCACCTCAGCGGTGCATGCCGACAGATCATCGATTGTCACGAGCGAGATGGTCTTGTTTGCCTCGTCGATAACGCCTGTCATGTCGCCGTTCACGATGAAGCTCTTGAGCTGACACTTGTTAGAGCGTGTCTGCTCGCCAGAGATTGTTATCTTGCGGCTGTTTCCTGAGGCATCGGTGTAGGTGAACTCGTTCTTCTTCGTGAGGTCGAGTATGCCGAGCACCGGCTCCAGCTTGCAGTTGTTCTCAAGAGTTGCCACCACCTTCATGGCCTTGAGAGCCTCGGCGGTAGAGTTGTCGCTCTCCTCGGGGAAATAGTAAGGCACGGGGATGACATAGTCGGTGATCTCTTCATTGCCGTCGATAATCCACTCCTTGGCCGCCTTGTCGCGATATTCGCCCGAAGTAAAGTAAGCCGTGAGGCTTGTGATGCCTGTGCGTCCTGCGGTGGGATCCACATGCTCCTCGTCGGCGCAGCTGCCCATGAACAGCATTGCCACCAGCGAAGCACAAGCGTATAGATATTTCTTGGTTTTCATAAGTAAAAATTTTTTTAGTTGTTACTTCCACTCAGCAAACTGCTCAATGTCTTTGTTGGTGTTAAGCTCAGCCTGGGGAACGGGCAGACGATACATCTTCTTCGGGAAGTTGAGGTCTTCGCTGTCTACTGTCACATAAGTGTAACGGAATGTGTCGCCGGTCATCTTCTCGATCTTAAGGCCGTGGCGGCGTATGCCTGTGAGCTCGCGCTCAGCTACGTTCCAACGGCGCAGGTCCCAATAGTAGAGTCCTTCAAACGCCAGCTCCACCTTGCGCTCGTGGCGCAGAGCCTCGAAGGCAGCGTCGACGGTGTTAACGTTCTTCAGCTTGGGCAGGTTTACGCCTTGGCGCTGACGCACCTTGTCTATATAAGCCACGGCTGTCTCCACGTCGTTTTTGCGCAGGCAAGCCTCGGCATAGTTGAGATACACCTCAGCCAGACGGAAGGCTACCCATGGCTGTGTGCTCTGCTGGCTGATGGCGAAGTCGTGATTCTCGTCTACCAGCTTGCGCAGATAATAGCCTGTTGTGGTGCGGCCTTCTACGGCAGCGTCCTTCATCCACTGTGCCCAACCGTCCTTTCCGTCGATGAACGGCTCTATGGTGCGTCCGCGCCATGATGCTCCGTTGTAGAGGATGGTAGCGTGGAAGCGGGGCTTCAGCTTGTCGTAGGGCGGGTTCTGCATGGCGCCCTCGGTGGTGTGCCATGTGGTCCAGTCGGCCTTGCCGCCTGTTGCCAGCTCATACTCCTCGACCAGGTCCTGTGTCGGTGTGCCGTAGCCGCCATACATGGTCATGCCAGCCAGCGTGTGGTCACCGCCGGGCGCGTAGTATCCATCGAAGCTGTGGCCGGTCTTTGCCGTGAGGTTATACTGGTACATGTAGATGGCCTCTGTGTTGCCGTCGGCCTTGAAGGCGTCGCTGTAGTTGGGTGTCAGCTCGTAGCCCATACCGAAAATCTTCTCACAGGCCTCTTTCACCTTGTCCCAGTTCTGGCAGTAGAGCATGGCGCGTGACATGAGGGCGTAGGCAGCGCCACTGGTCAGACGGCCCTTGGCATCGGTGCTCACGGGCAGGTTCTGTCCTGCAAACTCGAGGTCAGAGAGCACATAAGCCCATCCTGCCTCTTCCGAGTCGAGCGCCTTGTTGGTGTTGATCTTCGACAGGTCCTCATCGTAGATGATGGCCTGGTGGTAGCGCTTGAGCAGCTCGAAATAGTACATTCCGCGGAAGAAGCGGAGCTCTGCCTCCAGGCGTGCCTGGTTCTCCTTGGAGAAGGAGCTGGCGTGGAGCTTGGCAATGCTCTCGTTCACACGGCGAATCTCCTCGTAGGTGCTTCCCCACACGCCCATGTAGACGTCGGTGTATGAGGACGTCAGGATGGAACCGGCATAAGAGATCTGGTTGGGGATGTAGCACTCAGAGTTGTTTAACAAGTTGCCATACTTAAACTCATCAGTGAGGCCTTCGGTAAGACCTGCTGCACACTGGTAGTTGTTGAAGCTACCGAGGTATGGTATGTCTGCATAGAAATAGTTGACAGCAAGCTCAGCTGTAGACACGTCGTTCCAGACCAGCTTCTCGGTCACCTTGTTTGTGGGGTCGATGTCGAGAAAGTCGTTGCACGATGTCAGTCCCATCGCTGCTGCAAACAGACACGAAACGATATATTTTGTTTTCATCTTGATTATCAGCTAAAGTTATCAGAAAGTGATGTTAATGCCACCGAGGAAGGTGCGCTGCTGCGGATAGTAGCCGTTGTTCACGCCCGGCGACTCGGGGTCGATGCCGGTGGGCAGGCTGTCGATGGTGAAGAGGTTAGAGCCTTCGACGAAGAGGCGCACGCGCTCGATGTTGATGGTGCGGAGCCACTGCTTGGGCAGGGTGTAGCCCAGCTGTGCGGTCTTCAGACGGATGTAGTTGCCGTTACGCATCCAGAAGGTTGAGGCCAAGCCGTTGTCGCCGCCGTGGGTGACGTTTGACAGGGTTATGCGCGGGTACTTGCCGTTGGGGTTGTCGATGCTGTAAGCGTCTTGCACGAGCCAGAGGGGCGAGTTGGCACCCTCCTTGAAGGTCTGTGTCCAGATGGTGTTGTCGTCGCAATAGTTGTAATAGGTACCGAGCATCGAGACGTCAAACTTGAAGCCGCCTGTGAACTGCATGTTCAGGTCGAAGCCGTTCCATGAAGCGTTGAGGTTCAGACCCATCATGATCTCCGGGCGGTTGCTGCGGCCTATGCGTGCGCGGTCTTGCTCGTCGATCTTGCCGTCGCCGTTGATGTCGCGATACTTGATGTCGCCGACGTTAGGACGAGAGCCATACCATGCCGAGTTGTCGATCTCCTCTTCTGAGCGGAACAGACCATCAGCAATCTACACGTCACAAGCGTCGACGCTTGTGCCCACACGCTTGCGCCACTCCTGCATGTTGGGCTGGTCGAGATAACGCAGCCACTTGCTCTTGGCGTAGGTCATGTTGAGGCTTGCGCCATACTGGAAGGGCTTGCCTGCCAGCTGGAACTTGTTGCGGTGTGAGACAGTCCACTCCAAGCCGTAGTTGGCGTAGCGGTCGTGGTTTGCCACCGAGTGGAAATAGCCACCCATAGATGGAGCCTTGTCGCCGGCCATAGAAGCGAGGATGTCGTAGTTGAGGTTATAGAACCAGTCGAACTCCAGACCCAGCTTGCCGTCCCACAGCGTCAGGTCGAAGCCGAGGTTTGAGGTGCGGGTCTTTGACCATGTGAGCTCGGGGTTAGCCACAGAGCTGGTGTAGAGCGAGCTGTAGATGTTGCCGTTGAACACGCGGTTGCCGGCAAACGAGTAGGTGCTCAGGAACGAGTAGGCCGACACGGCGTCGTTACCCAGCAAGCCTATTGAGGCGCGGAGCTTGAAGTCGCTGAGCCAGCTCTTGGTGCTCTCCATGAACTTCTCGTTAGACACGCGCCATGCAGCAGAGAACGAGGGGAAGAAGCCCCAACGCTTGCTCGACACGTTGCCGCTGAAGTTGTAGCTGCCGTCGTAGCGTCCGCTAAACTCGGCGAGGTAAGTGTTGTTGTAGTCATATTTCAGACGGAACACATAACCTGCTGTGCGTGTGTGGCCGCTGTAGCCGCTCTGCGAGTCCTTTGCCAGCGGTGTGCCGTAAGAAAGCTCTGGCAGACCGGCGAAAGGAATCTTCTCGGCATAGGCAGCCATTGAGCTCGACTTGAAGTCGCGTCCCTCGACAAGCATCATGGCATCGATGTTGTGCTTGCCGAACATGCGGGCGTAAGCCACGCTGAACTGTCCTACCATCTGCTCGGTGGTGTACTGTCCCTCGGCGAGCTGGTTCTGCTGCACTGCCTCGGGGTCGTTATAGATGATGAGCTGTCCTGCCGAGTTGGGAGCGTAGGTCTGATAGGCCGTAGAGAGGTTCTTGTTGCGTGACGACAGATAGTCGTAGGCACCTGTGGCCTTGAAGCTCAAGCCCTTGAGCCATGGAGCGTCGTAGCTTATAGAGAAGTTGCTGTTGATCTCTGTTGCGCGGGTCTTCTTGTAGCCGCTCTCGTAGATGGCAGCCAAGGGGCTGTACACGATCGAGTTGTTGTTGGGAATGGCGCCTGTGTAGAGGCCGTTCCATTTCTCGGGCAGGTAGGGGCGCATCATAACGGTCTGATGGCCGATAGAGAGCCAGCCTGTCTCGCTGCCAGCGTCTACACCGTCAGAGCCGCCCGAGTTGTAACGGGGCTGGTTCTTGCGCGTTATGGTGCCCACGAGGCCAAGGTCCATTTTCCATCCGCGCCCGAGGTCGGCGTTCAGGTTTGAACGCAGGTTGTAGCGACGGTAGTCGAAGTTGTCGATGTTACCCTTCTGGTTCATGTAACCGCCACCCACATAATAGCTCAGGGCCTTTGTGCCGCCCTGAACCGACAGGTTGTGCTTCATGAGATGGCCGGTGCCGAACACCTTGTCGATGTAGTTGACGTTGTCCCAACCGTCGGTGGGGTCGTCGTTGAGCATGGCCTCCACGTTTTTCTTGGTGAAGTGGGGCACATAGTCTTCACGGCTGGTGATGGTGCCGTTGGCCAGCTGGTCCATCATCTCGGCCATGTTATAATAATGAGCAAACTCGGGACCGTTCATGAACTCGGGGAAGTTGGCGTTCACCGACAGACCATACTGTCCGTCATAGCTCACCTTTGCCTTGCCCTCGGCACCCTTCTTCGTTGTAACGATGATCACACCGCCAGCAGCGTTCAGACCATACACGGCAGCGGCGGCACCGTCTTTCAGCACCGACACGCTCTCGATGTCGTTGGGGTCGATGTCGTTGATAGAACGGGGCATGCCGTCAACGATGTAGAGGGCCTCCATGCGCGATCCGCGGATGCGGAGCGATGCTTGGTCGTTGCCTGGCTCACCAGAGGTCTGCACCGATGAGATGCCGGGGAGCTTACCGCCGAGCAAGCTCGACACGTTGGTCGACGGACCCTTGAGCAGCTCGTCGCCCTTCATGGCAGCCACGGCTCCTGTGAGCGACTCCTTGCGTGCTGTGCCGTAGCCCACCACGATAACGTCGGCCAGGTTGGTGTTGTCGTCCTGCAACGTTACGTCTATGACGCTCTTGCCGCCAATCTTGACATTGGCGGGCTTCATGCCTACATAAGAGAACGAGAGATAGTCGGCCTTCTGTTTGGGGCCCACGTTTACGGAATAGCGACCGTCAATGTCGGTCACGGTAGCGGTCTTTGAGTTGCCGTTCATCACAACGGTAACACCCACAAGGGGTTCTCCAGATGAGTCGTGAACGGTTCCTTTCAAGACTGTCTGTGCTTGTGCGCCTGATGCACACAGCGACATCATCAGCATTGCTGACCAGAACGTCCGTTTAACAAAACTGTAACGTCTGTTTTCTTGTTGGTTCATCATATTGTTTGGTCTTATAATTTAGGAGAATAACTGTCGGCGTTTTTAAGTCAATGAGTTATTTTTGTGCAAAAATACAATTTAGTTAAACATAAAGCAAATAAAAACAAAATTATTTTTATTTAATATAATAATTAATTAAATTTAATTCTGATTTTATTCCTTTTCCCTCCTTTTTTCTCCGTTTCTCTTTTTCTCTCATATTTATATACACACGCACGCGCACACGACAACTACATCTGTTGTTCTCCTTAGTTTTCACCCATTTAGCCATGCTGACACCTCGTAAAAATTACCTTTCTGCTGCCTTTTTGTGACATTTTATGACGAACCGATGAAGAAAAGAACAAAATTAAAAAAGATTATTTATGATATTAGTAATAATTAACGGGTTTAATTTGCTTTCAATGAAGAATAATCCATATCTTTGCAGCACAAAAGCAACAATAAAGAAATAAGAAAGCAACCATAAAGAAAAAACAACATAACTATAACCTGCTAAAATAGAAGTTATGAATCAATCAATACTGAAAGAGAACAAGCTCACGGAGACAAACGTGGCTTTGTTAAACCTCTTCTTCGAGAAGGGTGACCAGACGGTGGCTGAGCTTGCCGCCGGCCTGAATGTCAGCATTCCCTACGCCACGAAGTCGCTTAACGAGCTGATTTCAGCCAAGATGGTGCACGAAACAGGTAAACGCGACAACCACTCGCGCAGAGCACCGCGTGTCTACGACCTCATACCCGAGGCAGGCTATTTTCTCGGCATCGACACCGGACACGACCGTCTGAACCTCGCGCTTACCGACTTCTGCGGCAACATCGTGAGCAGCAACTATAAGATACCATACGACTACGTCAACGACCTTGAGTGTTTCGAAACCCTCATCGCCCTCATAGACCAGTTTATCGAGCAGTCGGGCATTGAGCGCAGCAACATCATAAAGGCGTGCATGACCGTGGGCGGACGCGTCAACCCATACGAGGGCAAGGCCCACAACTATTTCACCTGCCTCGACAAGACGCTGGCAGAAGCGCTCACCGACGCCCTACACATCGACACCTGCATCGACAACGATACGCGCTGCATGACCTTCGGCGAGTGGTACAAAGGCAGCTGCAAGGGACAACGCAACGTGGTGTTCGTGAACGTGAGCTGGGGTCTCGGCATAGGCATCATTATTGACGGCAAGATGTGTCTCGGCAAGAGTGGCTACTCGGGCGAGATGGGACACGTCCACATCTACAACAACGGCATAATATGCCACTGCGGAAAGACAGGATGCATGGAGACAGAGGCATCGGGCTCGGCGCTGCAACGCCACATGAAGCAGAAGCTTGCCGACGGTGCCGTGTCTATCCTGACGCACCGTCCGAACCCAGAGCAGGAACTGAGCCTGCAAGACATCCTCGACGCCATAAAGCGTGAGGACGTGCTGAGCATAGAGAGCCTGCAGCAGATGGCCACGGAGCTGGGCAACAACCTCGCCGGCATTATAAACATCTTCAACCCCGAGATGCTGGTCATCGGCGGTGACCTCTCTGTGACGGGCGACAACCTGACGCAGCCCATACGCATGGGCATTCACCGCTTCTCGCTCAACATGGTGAGCGAAGACTCTATCGTCACCACATCGGCCCTCACCGACAAGGCGGGCGTGATCGGTGCATGTCTCCTCGCAAGACATCGGGCCATAGAGAAATAAGAGAACGTTTTCGTTAAGCCAGATGAGCAGAGCCAAGCTTGCTTGAGCTCTGCCATGGCGAGAAAAGGTGCATGAAATGAACCTAAACCATATTATATAGAAACATGACAGACAGAAGACACTTTTTGAAAAGCCTGGCAGCAGGATGCGCAGCTTCGTTGGCTGTGCCGTCAATCTTGCAGGCCAAAGACGACAACAAGGTTAAACCCATCATCACACCCGAAGGTGCCGGGGGCGAGAGCCGACTGATCGTGCCCAAGAACAACGGACTGAAGATCACGGGCACATTTCTCGACGAGATCTCTCACGACATTCCGCACCAGAACTGGGGAGAGAAAGAGTGGGACCTCGACTTCCAGTACATGAAGGCCATCGGCATAGACACGGTCATCGTCATTCGCTCCGGCTACCGCAAGTTCATAACCTACCCCTCACCATATTTGCTGAAGAAGGGCTGCTACATGCCGTCGGTAGACCTCATCGACATGTATCTGCGCCTGGCCGACAAGTATGGCATGAAGTTCTATTTCGGACTCTACGACTCGGGCCACTACTGGGACACGGGCGACATGTCACACGAGATCGAGGACAACCGTTACGTCATCGACGAGGTGTGGAAGATGTATGGCCACCACAAGAGCTTCAAGGGATGGTACATAAGCACCGAGATCAGCCGTGCCACAAAGGGAGCGGTGAAGACGTTCCACACCATAGGCAAGCAGTGTAAGGACATCTCTGGCGGTCTGCCCGTCTTCATCTCGCCGTGGATTGACGGCAAGAAGGCGGTCATGGGCACAGGCAAGATGACCAACGAGCAGGCGGTGAGCGTGGAGCAGCACGAGCGCGAGTGGAACGAGATCTTCGACGGCATTCACGACGTGGTCGACGCATGCGCCTTCCAGGACGGACATATCGACTATGATGAGCTCGATGCCTTCTTCTCTGTGAACAAGAAGCTTGCCGACCGCTACGGCATGCAGTGCTGGACCAACGCCGAGACCTTCGACCGCGACATGCCCATCCACTTCCTCCCCATCAAGTTTGACAAGCTTCGTCTCAAGCTGGAGGCAGCCAAGCGTTGTGGCTACGACAAGGCCATAACCTTCGAGTTCTCCCACTTCATGAGTCCACAGTCGGCCTACTTGCAGGCAGGACACCTTTATGATAGATACAAGGAATATTTCAACATCTAAAGGTAAAAAGGTAAAAAGGTAAAAAAGTAAAAAAATGCAACAAACCGTTCGCCTTGGCTATGTCTTCTTCTTAGCCTTGGTTGCAGCCCTAGGAGGCTTGCTCTTTGGCTACGACACAGCCGTATTATCAGGTACCATCGACCAGGTGGGCCGACAGTTTAACCTCGACGTCATGAACCAGGGATGGTATGTGGGCTGCGCCCTCATAGGATCCATCGCCGGCGTGAGTGTGGCAGGCATCATGAGCGACCGTCTCGGACGCAAGCCCACGATGTTCATCTCAGCTGTGCTCTTCACCGTCTCGGCAGCAGGATGCGCCATCTCCACAACGTTCACCATGCTGGTGGTGTACCGCATAATTGGCGGCGTGGGCATAGGCATCATCTCTATCGTGGCACCCGTCTACATCTCTGAGATAGCCATAACACGCTACCGCGGACAGATGGTGTCGCTCTATCAGCTCGCCGTGACCGTGGGCTTCCTCGCTGCCTATTTTGTCAACTATCTCCTGCTCAACCACTCGCTGACCACACAGCCCGGCGAGGGATGGATAAGCCTCATCTTCGTGAACGAGGTGTGGAGAGGTATGCTCGGCATGGAGACCCTGCCGGCCCTCTTCTTCCTCCTCATCATCATGGTCATTCCCGAGAGCCCCCGTTGGCTCATCGTCAAGAACCGCGTTGAGCGTGCAAGAGGCATCTACGGCAAGATGTATCTCACACCCGAGGGCGTGAACCAACAGGTCGACGACACACGCTCCATGATCTCGGCAGAGGTGAAGAGCGAGTGGGGCGCCTTGCTGCAGCCCGGCATCTTGAAGGCTGTCGTCATTGGCGTGTGCATAGCTATCCTCGGACAGTTTATGGGCGTCAACGCCGTGCTCTATTATGGTCCTTCCATCTTCAAGGATGCCGGCATCGGTGACCCGCTGTTGTGTCAGGTGCTCGTGGGTGTGGTCAACACCGTGACCACGATCATTGCCATGCTCATCATCGACCGCGTGGGACGAAAGAAACTTATCTATTATGGCGTGTCGGGCATGATTGCCTGCCTCGTGCTCATAGCTGTCTATTTCGCCTTCCAGCAGCAGTTGGGCCTCTCGGTCTACTTCATGCTCACCTTCTTCCTGCTCTATGTGTTCTGCTGCGCCATCAGCATCAGTGCCGTGGTGTTCGTGCTCCTCTCGGAGATGTATCCCAACAACGTGCGCGGTCTGGCAATGAGCATCGCAGGTCTGGCTCTCTGGATCGGCACCTACCTCATTGGTCAGCTCACACCCTGGATGCTCGCCACGCTCTCACCGGCCGGCACTTTCGTGCTCTTCTCAGTGATGTGTGTGCCTTACATGCTCATCATGTGGCGTCTGGTGCCCGAGACCGCTGGCATGTCGCTTGAGGACATCGAGCGCTATTGGAAACGTGACGGAAAAAAGGGAGCTTAAATCTTTAAGAAAGAAAGTTAGCTCGCTATGCTCGCGAAGTTAATATAATGAAGTTAATGGAAGTTATCAGACAGATGCTTTTCTTGTCAGGTAGCTTCCATTCACTTTTTGGAATGTAATAAACAAAAACCATAGAAAATGGGAAACAACAACCAGAAACCCCGCGCACATGCTCTCGATGCCCTGCGCGGCTACGCCATCATTACGATGGTTCTCTCTGCCATGGAGGCGTTCTCTGTCCTGCCACGGTGGATGTATCACGCACAAGTGCCGCCACCAGACCATGTGTTTGATCCGACAATCTACGGCATAACATGGGTCGACATAATCTTCCCCTTCTTCCTCTTCTCCATGGGAGCAGCCATACCCCTTTCCCTCGGACGACAGCACGCCAAGGGCGAGAGCATAATGAAGCTCACATGGAAGACCGTTCAGCGGTGGGTCAAGCTCACGTTCTTTGCCATCTTCATCATACACGCCTTCCCCTTCATGCTCGGCTATGAACAGGAGTGGATGCGCTACGCCATGCCCATTTTCTTCTTCATCCTCCTCTGCCTCATGTTCATGCCCAACCCCTTCGGGTTGTCCCCGTATAAGGCAAGGGCCATAACATGGAGCGCCTACCTCGTTGCCGTCGGCTTCATGCTGCTGCAACCTTATGCTGGCGGAGCACCCTTCCGCCTCACCGACAGCGACTGCATAATGCTCATCCTCGCCAACGTGTCGCTCACAGGCTCCATCATCTACCTCCTAACCATCGGCCATCCCTTGCGCCGACTGGCTCTTCTGCCGTTCCTCGTTGCTCTCTTCATGGCTGCTCACACCGCCAACTCATGGCCCGCCCTTCTCATCCACACCTCATGGCTACCCTGGCTCTACCTCCCCGCCTACCAGGAGTATCTGCTCATCATCATCCCAGGCACCGTCGCTGGCGAATGGATTGCGCAATGGCTCGAAAAGATGAAAGCAAACGACACGAGCGAGGGTCTTGTGGAAAGCTTTCAGAAAAGAAACGAAGCTGTTCTTGAGAACGGGAACAAGGTAAAGAATGATGAAAAGGTGGTTCTTGAGAACGGGAACCCGTTAAAGGGTGGGAGAGGAGCTGTTCTTGAAAATGGGAACAAGGTAAAGAATGATGAAAAGGTGGTTCTTGAGAACGAGAACAAGGTAAGGACAAGAAGCGAAGAGATGAAGGAAAAAGAAAACGCCCTCGCTCTCCCCGTGGCTCTTTTGTCGTTGGCCTTGATCGTTGTCAACGTTGTGTTGCTCTTTGGCCGTCACCTCGTCGCCAACCTCGTCGCCACAATGGTTCTCACAGCCCTCACAGCATGGTTGCTGCGCTCACGCCGCGAAGCCGGCACAACAGGCGTTGAGGCTGCTAAGCAAAGATCTGCTTCGAAAGACGCCTCATCACAAAATGCAGCAAAGCAAGAGGTCTCCAACCGCGAAGCATCATCGCAAGAAGCAGCAAAGCAAGAGGTTTCAAGCCGCGAAGCATCATCGCAAGAAGCATCAAAGCAAGAGGTCTACAACCGTGAAGCATCATTGCAAGAAGCAGCCCAGCAAGAGGTCTACAATCAAAAATGTTCTTCAATCCCGGCATCTCCCACGCTTCATTTCTGGCAGCGTTTGTCGTCGGCAGGAGCCTATCTGTTGTTGTTAGGCTTATGTTTAGAGTCATACGAGGGAGGCATCCGCAAGGACGACGTGACGTTGAGCTATCTGTTTGTGACCTGTGGATTAGCCTTCTACGCCCTGTTGTTGCTCACCGTCGTGTGTGACCACTGGCATGTGCGTTGGCTGTGTGCTCCTCTTGAGATGGTGGGCAAGAACCCCATGGTGGCATACGTCTCGGCATCCATGGTCATCATACCTGTGCTCATCCTCACGCAGCTCTACCCTTACATCGATGCCTTGTCGTCACAGCCTCTCACGGGTTTCCTCAAGGGTGTGTTGCTCACAACGTTGTGCATGGCCCTCACGGCGTGGTTTACGCACAAGAGGTGGTTCTGGAAGACGTGAAGGGGATATCGGAATTTTGACTTTTGAATTTTGACTTGTCGGCTTTCAGCCGATGTTGAGTTTTCGAATTTAAAGCCCCACCACTGCGCCGCGCAAAGAGAGAACGCCCCTACAGCCCCACCCCCGCGCCACCTTCGGTGGCTTCCCCTCCCCGTCGGAGAGGGAAGTGATTAGCTTTTGCTTTTGGAAGAGTCCCTCTCTCTGATGGAGGGAAGGGCTCTTCCTTTAATAGCTTTAAATGTTAAAACATAAGAAAAAGTTCTCTAATCTGTGAACTTTTTATATCTTTGCAAAAACAAAAGAACGGCAATGAAGCTTTTAAAATATAAGATGCTGAAGGACTTTTGGAAGAAACATCCCGATGCCGAAGACCCGCTGCAACGCTGGGCTGAATATGTAGAAAGAAACGAATGGAAAAACCACGCCGACCTGAAGGCGGCTTTCCCGTCAGCTGATTATGTGGGCAATGACAGATATGTTTTCAACATTTCAGGAAACAAATATCGTCTAATAACAATTGTGGTTTTCTATGGCGGCTTCTTACATGTTAGATTTGTTGGCACACATGCAGAATATGATAAAATAAAAAACATTAGAACGATTTAAAGCTATGACAATTAAGGATAAGAAAAAATATGAGGAGGTTGATGCTCGGCTTGAGCAACTGTTGGAGAAAGGCACAGAGCTTGGTGGCATGGACTTGCTCAGCGAGGAAGAGCAGGAAGAGATGAAGGTGCTCAGCGAAGCAGCATACAATTGGGAGTGTGAGGAAGACCCTCATCCATGGAGAGTGAAGCCCTCACTAATAGCTGCAATAAAGGTGGCGTTTAGAAAGAAAGGATATAAACAGAAGGAGGCTGCCGCTGCCATTGGTGTGTCACCAACAACGTTCAGCGACATTTTGCATGGGCGCCGAAGCCTAAGCTTCGATATGGCACGCAACATATACCATGAGCTTGGTGTGCCTGCCAACCTTGTGCTCCAATAAGACAAAAGAACGCTATGCACATCCTGTCTTACCCATCCCCCCGCGCCCTTTCTGCAATCGGTCAAGGTCGAGCGAGAAAGGGGAGAGGATAGCTCATTTTCTGCAACAAAACAATTATTCGAACTCACTAGTGTCCCGTTAAAACGAGACGATTTAAATATAAGTTATTAAAATAGAATGATTTAGACTCGATATTTCATGTACACGATTTGAATTGACTAACTTTGCAGTCTTTATCAAAGAAGCGTGTTACATGAATTTCGGAAAGATCGTATTCGCACAGATTATGCAGTTCATACCTCGTAGGGAATTCAATGATATTGTTGCCAAGTACAGAGGCAATTACAGGGTGAGAAACCTCACCTGTTATGACCAGTTGCTGGTTATGTGCCTGGCTCAATATGCTGATAAGAATAGTCTGCGCGATATAGAGGCAAGCCTGAATGCGTTGGCTGTTACCCATAAGCTCTATCACTGCGGTATTAGCTATGCCGTCCCTCGCAATACTTTGGCTAAGGCGAATGAGCTCAGAGATTGGCATATCTATGCGGAATTGGGGCAAGTCCTTATCAAAAAGGTGCGCCCGCTCTATGCGAAGGATAGCTTCAGACTTGACATTGACAACATGGTCTATGCGTTCGACAGCAGTACCATCAGTCTTTGTCTCAAACTCTGTCCTTGGGCAAAATTCAGAAAGAAGAAGGGTGGCATTAAACTGCATACCCAACTTGATTTGAGAGGCAATCTCCCAGTATTCGTACTTTTGACCAAAGCTTCGGTTCACGATGTTAACGCTTTGGATGAAATCTGTGTCGAGATGGGAGCTATCTATCTGATAGACAAAGGGTATGTGGACTTCAACAGACTCTTCAATGTCATCCACAAGAATGGCGCATTCTTTGTAACAAGAGCTAAGGACAACATGCAATATGAGATTGTCAAGTCCATGCCTGTTGATAAGCAGACAGGTGTTATCAGTGATGAGATTGTCAGACTTACTAAGGAAAACTCCAAGCAGAAGTACCCAAAGGAATTTCGCATGGTAGTCTATGAAGACTTTACCACGGGAAATCTCTACCGTTTCATCACCAACCATTTGGGATACGATGCTCTTACCATCGCAGAACTCTATAGGGAGCGATGGAACGTGGAACTTTTTTTCAAATGGATAAAACAACATCTGCATATCAAGTCGTTTTACGGAACCTCAGAGAATGCTGTCTATACACAAATTTGGATAGCAGTCTGTGCATTCCTGCTACTGGCTATAGCCAAGAAGCACATGCATATCGAGGAACCATCTCTGTATATGATTTCCCAGACCATAGGTACTATGTTGTTTGAGAGGATACCCATACCAGAATTGTTTAACAAACCTATTATTAACGTCCCAAAGGATGATGGTCAACTCGATTTATTTCGAGATCTAAAATCTTAACGGGACAGTAGTGTTGAATAAATATAAAAAAGCAAAGAGCAGAAGTGTGTGAAATTAAAAATCCCAGCCAAGCAATAGCAACTTGACTGGGATTTTTATTCACGTAATAGCCATTTATTTAACTCAATCGCTATTATTTCAAGATTCTATTATTTTCTTTTCACAGAAATTTTTAACACGCGACCATCTTCTGTCTTCACAATGTTAATTCCGTTGACAGGCTGACTTATTTCTTGGCCAGTAATATCATAACGCTTTACAACTTTTTGAGGAGCATCATCGGTTATGCCTTCAATTCCTGTTGTTGCATTTATTATGCACGTTGCCATAAAGCCGCCATCTGCCGAAACAGCATAAATAACGGCGGTGCCGAAGCCTGTGCAAACAACTTTTCCCTTGCTTACAATAGCCACCTTTGTGTCTGATGATTCCCAAGTGACATTTTGGTTGCTTGCATCTTCTGGCAACAACTTCGCTGTCAGTTGAACAGTCTCACCAATATATGTGAAAGAAATGCTTGCCTTGTCCATTTCTATTCCTGTAACTGGCTGCAAAACCGTTATCTCACATTCTGCCTTGAGATTATTAGCTTGCGTTGTGGCATACACTTTGGTTTTTCCTGCCTTAACGGCTGTTACGACACCATCAGAAGACACCTTTGCAATATCTTCATTATCTGAATTCCATATAACGCTCTTGTTGTCAGCATCGGTAGGCCAAACATCTGCTTTTAGTTTCGTGGTTTCGCCAACGTTCATTGTTACATCTGCCTTATCCAATGTTATAGATGTGGGAAGAATTTCTTTTCTTTCAGCTGTCACTTTACAAACAGCAGTAAAGTCACCATCTTCTGTTGTTGCAGATATTTCTGCCGTGCCATATCCTTTGCAAGTTACGATGCCATTCTCTACCGTTGCAACTTTTTCGTTCGACGACTCCCATCTAACATTTTTATTGTCAGCATCTTCCGGCAATACTGTTGCACGAAGCAAAGCTGTCTCTCCTATTTCTGACAACAAAATATTCTCTTTGTCGAATCTAATTCCTGTTACTGGAACCTTTTCTTCTAAGATAGTCGCATTTGACCAAGGCAATTGACTTTTATAAGCTTCAACACTGCCTTTGGGTACATATATCGTTGCCGTACTAAACAGACCTTTACTATCAATTTTGATCGGAGTTCTACTTGGTGAATGAATTATTAGATTCTTTGCTGACAATGCACCTCCATTCCATGTGCTTGATGAACCAAAATCAATATTAAAGTTTATTTCCTTCAATTTGTCGTTTAAGAATATCGTTGTACCATCCTTTACCCGAAAAGCATTAACATTCCATTTTGACAAATTTTCTGAAAGAGTAATGGTGTCATTGTCAAGTACTCCAATATCATAATTCAAGCTATTGCCTGAATAGACACATCTATTATTAAAATAATCTATGTTTTCAATGTTTGCTTTAACGGTATCAATTCTAAACGTTTTCCTATCTAGATATTTTATCGTAGTAGGTAAATGAACACTTTTAGCTTGTATATTTGTTGCGTTTAAAGAATCTACTCCTTCTCTTATCATCAAATATTTTTTTGGTTGACGCACATCTGTAGCTCTTAACATTTTTAAATCTCCACCAATAACCAATGTGTCAAGGTTGTCATCACAATAATTGATGTAGCCGCTATCTGAATAATAATCTAAATTTATTTTTTTTACAGATTTTGGCAATGATAAATATGTCAGTTTACTATTGTAGCCCGTTTTGAACATATAGCTACCAATGGTGTTGTCTTCCTTTATTTTGTAAAAATCATAATACGCATCCCCACCAGCAACAATATTGGCATCAGACAAGTCCAGATGCGATAGTTGTCTGTTGTTTATCAATTCTCTAATAAACTTAACATCCGTACCGTTTATGTATCCTGTAACTGTAAGGTTCTGTACGCTTGCTTGATCTTTAAACGGAATCTTGCTTGATAACCAACCAGGATATTGGTTATCAACCTCCAATGTTGTGTTTTGGGCAAACATTGTTGCCAAGTTGGTGCAGACCAGAAACACCAACATACTTAAAAATTTGTTCATAGCTTCACTATTTTTTTGTCATCTTTTTCTATCTTCTGCTTTAATGCGATACCAACCATCAACTTCTTCAATAACCTTTGCAGCCAACAAATCATTGCATATTTGCATACCTTCAGGCATGTTATGATCATTGATGAATTCATGAATCTGGTCTCTTGTTACAGGACCTAAATTTTGAATAAATCTCTCTACTTTGTGATAGTTTGAGAGTTTTGAAAAATCTGTTTCCATAATCTATTACATTTTAAAAGTTACACTTATAATCTTCTAAAATGCGAATGCCACGGTTTTTCTTTTACCTACGGATACAACACGTGGACGAAACCTGTCCACATTGCAGCCGTAGGAAAAGCTGAGAAACACGACAAGTAACGTCCACGATATCGTGAACGCTCGCTACAGTTCGTGTTTCAATGCTTGTTTTGAAATTTCCTACGTTCCAATGTGCATGACCGAATAGCAAACGCTAATATATTCTCCACAAAAATGGAGGCCGACATCCGCTGACATCATTCTCCTCTGCAAATTTAATAAATTATTTTTTACATATACAAGTTTTCTTAAATATTATTTTTGTTTTTTTTATTGTGCTGTGTTGCCGTATTATATACATAAAAGTCGCCAAAATATAATAATCTACAAAGAAAAGAGGAAAAGTATGGGGTTTCGGAAAAACGTTGTATATTTGCAATAAGAAACAAAAATCCATGGCTATGGTAGAGACAAACAACAGAAGATTGCCCGTAGGCATCCAGTCTTTTGAGGAA
>ENA-OPMP01000256-OPMP01000256.1-human-gut-metagenome-genome-assembly--contig:-NODE-256-length-27204-cov-14.661571_pt1 | contig 27204 bp, 23 predicted proteins | sample MGYA00241527_ERZ501751 | MGnify/ENA primary metagenome ERZ501751 (study PRJEB25962, sample SAMEA2042647) | human gut metagenome | biome: human gut; feature: human-associated habitat; material: faeces... | reverse complement strand
AGCCTTTGCGCAGATGCTTGGCGAGTGGTTTGACAGATGGTAGGCTATGAGGACGAGATGTCTCAACATTGTCTTGGTACAATTCCTGAACTGTTCGACGGCAATCCACCGTTCCACGGACGAGGAGGTATCTCGTTTGCCGTTAATGTGGCAGAGGTGTTGCGCACACTCGAATTACTTGAAAAATATAAATACTAAAACAGAAGGAGGACAATTATCATGAAAGTACTTATGTTCGGATGGGAGTATCCTCCTCATGTGTATGGTGGACTCGCTACCGCTAACTTTGGTATATCACAGGGTCTTCATGCTCAAGGAGATGTAGAGACGGTGTTGTGTCTACCGCGTCCTTTCGGCGATGAAGACCAGACAGCATGCCGCATTGTGGCTATGAACTGTGTGCCTATTGCATGGCGTGATGTCGACTACGACTATGTAAAGAGCCGCATCTCTAACGTGATGGATCCCGACTATTATTATCACTTGCGTGACCATATCTATGCCGATTTCAACTATATGCACGTCAACGACCTTGGCTGTATGGAGTTTGCTGGCGGCTATCCATCTAACCTGCACGAGGAGATCAACAACTATTCTATCATTGCAGGTGTGGTGGCACGCACAGAAGAGTTTGACATCATTCATGCTCACGACTGGTTGACCTATCCTGCCGGCATAAACGCCAAGCATGTCAGCGGCAAACCGTTGTGCATACATGTTCATGCAACCGATTTTGACCGTTCGCGCGGAAAGGTGAACCCTACGGTTTATGCCATAGAGAAAGACGGTATGGACAATGCCGACTGTATAATGTGTGTGTCAGAACTTACAAGACAGACCGTAATACACCAGTATCACCAAGACCCGCGCAAATGTTTTACCATGCACAATGCCGTTTATCCTTTGCGTCAAGAACTTCAAGACATTCCACGTCCCGACCACACAGGACGCGATAAGGTGGTTACCTTCCTTGGCCGTATCACTATGCAGAAAGGTCCTGAATATTTTGTTGAAGCAGCCAACATGGTGTTGCACCGCACACGCAACGTGCGTTTCTGCATGGCAGGAAGCGGCGACATGATGGATCAGATGATCTACCTCGCAGCAGAGCGTGGCATCGCCGACCGGTTCCATTTCCCAGGCTTCATGCGTGGAAAACAGGTTTACGAGTGTCTGAAAGACTCTGACGTTTATGTCATGCCCTCGGTGAGCGAGCCGTTCGGTATCTCGCCCCTTGAGGCTATGCAGTGTGGCACGCCCACTATCATATCCAAGCAGAGCGGATGTGCCGAGATTTTGGACAACTGTATAAAGGTCGACTATTGGGACATCAACGCCATGGCCGATGCTATCTACTCTATCTGCCACAACGACAGCCTCTTCCATTACTTGCAGGAAGAGGGTAAGAACGAGGTAGACCAGATAACATGGGAGAAGGTGGGTCAACGCATACGCGACCTGTATATAAGAGTAATGAATCACCAACTATAACACGAACCTAACATTCAAATTTTTCAGATGAAGACAATTTGTTTATATTTCGAAATACATCAGATAATACAGCTTAAGCGTTATCGTTTCTTCGACATCGGTACCGACCACTATTATTATGATGACTATGAGAACGCGCGTATAATAAACGACATTGCAGAGCGTTCTTACATTCCGGCACTTAACGCCATGCTTGAGATGATCAAGCAGAATGGCAAGTATTTTAAAGTAGCTTTCTCTCTTTCAGGTGTGGGCATGGAGCAGTTGGAAATGCACGCTCCTCAGGTTATCGAAAAGCTACAGGAACTTAACAACACAGGGTGCGTAGAGTTCTTGGCAGAGCCTTACTCTCACGGTTTGGCTTCCCTCGTAAACGAGGAGAGCTTCAAGAAGGAGGTTAAGCGTCAGTGTGACAGAATGAAGGAGTATTTTGGACAGACGCCAAAGGTTCTTCGCAACTCATCTCTCATTTATAGCGACGACATCGGTCTGCAGGCTGCTCAGATGGGATTCAAGGGTATGCTCACCGAAGGTGCCAAGCATGTGCTCGGATGGAAATCGCCACATTATGTTTACAACTGCGCGCTTGCTCCTGATCTTAAACTCTTGCTGCGCGACGTTACGCTCAGCGATGACATCTCGCTGCGTTTCAGCAATAAAGACTGGGACGGCTATCCTCTCTTTGCTGACAACTATATTGACCGCATTGCCTCAATGCCCGAGGAGGAGAAGGTCATTAACATCTTCATGGAGCTGTCAGCGTTAGGTATTGCCCAGCCTCTGTCAAGCAACATCCTCGATTTCTTGAAGGCCCTGCCTGTTTGTGCCAAGACAAAGGGCATCAATTTCGCTACTCCTTCAGAGATCTGTGACACGTTTAACAGCGTTAGCGGACTGGATGTTCCCGACACACTTAGTTGGACTGATGAGGAACGCGATGTAAGTAGCTGGTTGGGTAACCCCATGCAACGCGAAGCTTTCAATAAGCTTTATAGCATTGCAGACCGTGTGCGCATTGCTGATGATCCTCGTGTGAACCAAGATTGGGACTATCTGCAGGCTTCAAACAACTTCCGCTTTATGACGACCAAACCGTCTAACGTTGGTGTTGACCGCGGAATATACAGCAGTCCGTTCGATGCTTTCACAAACTATATGAACGTGCTTGGCGACTTCTTGAGCCGTGTAAACTCGCTCTATCCAGAGGAGATTGACAATGACCAACTTAACTCTCTGCTGACGACCATCAAAAATCAGGACGAGGAGCTTGAGGTCAAGAACAAGGAAATTGTTCGTCTTCAGACTAAGATAGAAAAGATTGAGGCTGCAGAAAGCAAGCTCCGCACAAAGATTGAGAAGGTACAGGAAACAGAGAAGAAGGCTATTGCCAAGACCAAGGCTGTGAAGAAGAAAGCTGAGGCGGCAGAAACCAAGGCGGTTGAAGAAACTGTAGAACCGGCTACGCCCAAGAAACGTACACGCAAACCTGCTGCTGAAAAGAAATGATGTGTTGTCTCTTTCTGTGAGACCAACATATAAAAACGTATATTAAACATTGTGTGACGATGGTGTGCCAAGAGCGCCGTCGTATTGCTTTTGGCTCACCATCGTTTCTTGTTACCATGTATTATCCCTTACAATGAATTGTCCGAGGAGGAGAAACGAGGACGAAGGCACAAGAACAAGGTGGTTCTTGAAGCCGAGCGACAGGCGAAAGCTGCTCTTGACAAGGTGGAGAAATACGCTGTTCTTGCCACTGTTGACAAGCAAGAGCTCACCTTCCCTCTTCTCAATATCAAGACACCTGTTCAAGAGGCAATGGATGCTGATAAGAAAGAACTTGCCATTCCTATTCCTGCACTTATCGGACAAAAGACTTGGCGAGAGGAACGGACAACAAACATCAATGACGCTATCAAGGCTCTTGTAACTTCCTTTCGTTCATTAACCACATGTCGTGCAGCGCAGATACATACGTCTCACTCGGTGGCTCCAATGGTTGTGCTGACCAACTCACTAATTGGGACGGAACACAGAAGTTGGGGTTAAGAGCATCACCAAAAAAGAAGTCACAAGGTTTATCCAGATAATGAAAAGAGAGGCGATTTGTAGCGTGGTTATTGCAAATCGCCTCAAATTACAGAAATGTGATGCCAAAAATAAAGATTTCCAATTATTTATTCTTTCATTTGAATAAGATTTTCTATTTTTGTGGTCAATAATTGACAATTCCATCAAAAGAAAGTCTATTGGTTTAATCTAACCTCTGAGCAATAACATTGGAAGATAACACCAAACTGCCTTTAACGGCTGACGCTTCATTGTATAATGGGCAGCCTACCGACACAGGCTCATCGTGTCCAAGTGCAAGACTTACCTCTTGTACGCCCTCCATCTTAAATAACAAAGGTGGGGTGTCGGTAGAGAATGCCATGACAAATCTTGTTTTAAAGTTTTCACATATTATGGGCATATTAAAGAATAAAGACCTACCAAAATGGCTGGATAAAATAATCTACACGGATTTTGGAGCCATCTTTGAACCACATCCGCAAGACGTGGTTTATAATCCTGACCAACCGTATGAATTTGTAAAGATTTATCTCGGAACTTATTTCCCAAGAAGCTATGCAGAGGCTTTTTGTATAGTGAATAACCTTTTTGAAAACGAAAAATACCTCTCAAGTATTTACACTTTAGAAGAAGTAAACATTCTCGATTTTTGTTGTGGAACAGGAGGTGAAATCATAGGGCTTATAGATGTTCTCCAATCTAAATTGCCGAATCTTAAGAGAATAAACATTGATGCTTTTGATGCCAATCCTGATGCGATTCGCTTTCTGTACCATTTGATAGAGTCTGTTATAAATTCTGGCAATATTAGAATTGAAATAAATACAAATCCACAAGGATTATTTGTATCTTCAGAGCAAGAACTAAGTGATTTGGTTAATCTAACGAATGTTCGATACCATTTCATCGTTTCATTCAAAGCTCTTAATGAATTCATTCAACATGGTACGTTTAAAGATAAGAATGTTTATTCACTAATTTCTTCTTATTTTCTACCATTGCTTTCTGATGTTGGTGTGTTAATACTTTCAGATGTCGCAACAAAGTTGAACAATAGTAAACTTTTTTATCCACAGATTCTAAATGCAGGTATAAATTCATACATAAATTCGTGTAATAATGAATTTAAGACATTATACCCATATCCATGCTATTTCCACGAAATGACATGCAATGGATGTTATATGCAGGATATATTTACCATCAGTCATAGTAGAAAGAAAAACGATGTCAGCAAAGTCGCTTATCGTATAATATGTCGAAAAAAATTTGCAGATGTTATCGTTACTTTTGATGTTAATCAATCTTGTAGAAAGAATAACCCATTGGCTGATAAGAAACTTCCATACAATCATTAAATATGGCATTAGATAATCTTACCCCCGACAAATATCAGCAAGTAATAATAAATATGTCTGCTGATAGAACTGCAGTAGTAAAAGGTATTGCAGGTTCTGGTAAATCTTTGACTTTGCTAAAAAAGGCAAAACAAGTTTCGACATTTACAAGTTCCTATGCTATCATTGTTTATACAAAGTCACTAAAACAGTTTTTTGTTGACGAGTTAGCTGAGATAGGACAGACCAAAGGTCATGTCTATTATTTTGAAGAATGGCAAAGATCTTCAAAACCTAATTTTAAGTACATGTTTATAGATGAATGTCAAGATTTTAACTCTGATGAAATAAATGACTTTTGTCAGCATGGCACTTATTGTTGGTTCTTTGGAGATTCTTTTCAGTCTATAATGGAGTTTCCTAATCATACCGTTCAATCAGTAGAGGATACAGCTAAACAAATAGGTGTACATCCACAAGATTTGTGCATAAATTGGAGATTAACAATTGAAAATGCAAAAGTTGGCGAACACATTAGACCCCATTCACGTTTATCATTTGCGTGTATTAAGCATGGCCCAAAACCAAGATTGGTAAAATCCAATGCCCAACTTGATAAAATCATAGAATATATTTCAAATGGTAATCTAACTGATGTTGGCATTTTGGTATATTACAATGGGCAAGTCGAACGAATACGTGATTATTTCCAATCAAAAGGCATTCCAGTCCAATGGAAGACCAAAGATGACATGGAGATAGACTTTAAGTCAACAAGTCCCAAAATAATCACATGGCACAGTGCAAAAGGATTGCAATTCAATGATGTATTCATCCCATGCTGCGGTTTGGACGAATACAAACTGTTTGTCCCATGGTCACATGATCCAATGACAGAAAAAGAGTCTGCCCTTTATGTTGCAACAACTCGGCCATTAGAGAATCTTTATTTGTTGTACACGAACAATTTAGCTCCTCTATTGCCAAATTCAAATTCACCTGTTTATTCAGGTAATGCAGGTACGAATTCTGGTCCATTTTAAAATAATACATTATGAAATATTATATTCCTACATCAAATATAAACTTAGACAATATACTTCAATCGGAGTGTATATTGCCTCCTACTCATTACAACCAGAGAATTTCTGGTTATAATAGTTTTGAACAAATTGAACAACTACGTTCATTTAGTTCTATTATCTTGTTTGATTATCCTGTGCATTTTACAATTAATGATATCGGACGATACAATTTTCCTATTCTCATTGAAATAGAGGATGAATATCAAAGCAACGATTTTGAAAAGCTTCAGGAAGGGGTGTATGTATGCAATCATGCAATTCAATTAACTCCTTCGAATTGCAGAGTATACTTTTTTTCTAAACAAGCTTGTGATTTGACACTTATAAATACAAAAAGTAACAAATCAATCAAATTTTTCAGTAAATACACAATACTTCCTAATACATCAGGATTGAAGATAAAGCCTTTTCCGGAGCTTAGCACTCCCAATTGCAATCCTTTACCTTGTGAGGATAAATACATTGACAAGCAAAAAGGAGCTATGTATGCTTACCTACTTGGACAGAAACTTTCTCTATCTGCCGATTTAGCGTCATTGCTTAAATTAGATCAGGAAATCTATAATATCCTAACAAGCCTTATTGCGACTCCTTCTCTCTCTACAACATTTGGTATCAAGTTATCAAAACTTGTTGAGGATTACAAGAAATTTGATAGTATTGAGAAGGAGAGTCAAAAAGTCTTCGATGAAGAACTTGATAACGCCCTTGGTAAGAGATTCAAATTCTTAAAGGGATGTTTTATTGGTGTCCTTAATAAGCTTGGCTTATGGGAGAGTTGCCTTGATACACTTTGTAAGAAATGGAACTGCCATTTGCTTCCTAATGTTGATACACTTGTTTCATCAAGTGATTACACGATGTTTAGGAATGAAATAGAAAAAAGAACAATAAATAATATAGAAAAGCATCAGAGTAACATTAAGGAGTCTTTACAAGGAATCTCTGTCAATGGTTATAACATTGTGATAGAGAATATGAACCTTGTAAATAAGGCAATTGAATACATTATTGGAAATGATTTAACACCTGAGGCATTGTCTGCGCATCGTATGGCCGTTTATATGGGCATCATGCAGTCAATAGTCCCAACAATAAAGATAAGTGTTGGTGAAGAAAATTGGAATACCTCTGTAGAGCGTAGTTACATAAATAGCCTTCACGCCCACATAGAGGACCCTGGCGTTCCCTTTGATATTAATAGCATAAATAATAAGGAACTAAAAGCTATCGCATGTTTTATCTTGCGTGGACATAGTTTTTCTGATCTGACAGCATTACTTAAACAGAATGCCATAGAAGATTATCGAGCAAGTTTCGTGCTGTGGGGAACTCTGTGCGGTTACTATGGCATGAATCGTGACTCGCTACAATTGGTACTGTCCGATGAGAATTACGAAGAAGTGTATAAAAAACTCTTCGGAAAAGAGTTGGGCAAGATAACAAATATTCAAATACCTACCAAATCACAAACAGCTACAGAAGATAAAGAATTTAATGTTGACGACTATAAATTCCTTCTTGAAAAATTCAAATTTGACAAGAAAAAATTAGATACCTTTGTAAATGCTGTGGTCAATAAATACAAGTCAGCTATGAATGGCATTGCTGACGCTATTGATTTTGTTTGTAATAGCAAGCCTTATCAGAGCTGTTATAGACAATGCGAACGTGCTAAGACAGCATATAATGCATACTTGTTGAAAGATGATAAGGTCAAGTTTACAGAATACATCAAGGAAAATCTAGAAACAGACAAGGCGCAGAAAGAAACATTTAAACATTTCGGATTTGGAGAAAATAAAGACAAAAAGAGTACGAAATTAGAAACAAGGGCAGAATCAGATTTGTTTTCTGTAACGGATAAAAAAGATACAATAGGAGACGAAGGTACAGTGGCTGTACCAACAAAAATTGTTAGAGAAAGAAACGAAAGTATATCTAACTTAAGAGAAATGCCACACAAAGAAGAATCCATTATAGAGAATACAGCATGGATTAACGAATGTGCTTCTATGATTTCTGATTCACGTGCAAGAAAACAGTTCATTGAAGATCTGGTATGGTTTGTGGAAAATCATCACGAAACATACAAAGATAAGAAAAAAGGAACAGTAAAAGGGTATTATGCAGGACATGATTGTACAAATGAGCGTGTAATTGAAAGGTTGAAAGTTTACATAGAGAATAAACTTAAACCACGATATGAAAATATGCGATGGCTTGCAGAAATCTATGCAAAGATTCCAATCAACAATATAATAGATTATATATCGAAACTGTATGGCAATTAAAAAAAATAATATATGTACTGATTCTGGTAAAATAGTTGAGGCGACAGCACCTGTCATTATTTCCGCCAGCCGTTCAACTGATATACCAGCCTTTTATGCCAAGTGGTTTTTCAACCGCTTGGCTAAAGGCTATTGTGCTTGGTACAATCCTTTCAATCAGCAGAAAATGTATATCTCTTTCAAAAAATGTAAGGTCATTGTATTTTGGACAAAGAACCCTAAGCCAATATTACCTTATCTGCACGAATTGGATGAAAGAGGAATACATTATTATTTTCAAGTCACCCTAAATGATTATGTGGAGGAAGGATTTGAACCTAATGTTCCTTCTGTTGATGAACGTATAGAAACATTTATCCAACTTTCTAAAATTATAGGGAAGGAACGAATTATATGGCGATTTGATCCACTCATTATAACACCCAATATAACTCCTCGTGAATTACTATTGCGTATTTGGCATATTGGCAATAAGTTAAAAGGTCACACGGATAAACTCGTATTCAGTTTCGTGGATGTTAAAGCTTATCGTAAGGTTCAAAACAATCTTGTCAAGGAGACAATGCTTTTCACTAAGGACAACGTGGAAAATGCAGAAGCAAGTTATGCGCAGAGAATTGAAATTGTTGAAGGACTTCAGAAAATACGAGATGCCTGGCATAAAGATGGTTGGAAAATAGAAATGGCTACTTGTGCAGAAGATATCGACCTTGAAAGGTATGGAATAGAGCATAATCGCTGCATAGACGGTGAACTAATGAAACGTATATTTGCCGATGATGAAGAGCTTGTATATTACCTCCATACACTAAAATGGCCAGAAAGAGATATGTTTGGCAACTTACCCCCAATACCTAATAAGGTGCGTAAAGTCAAAGATGCGGGTCAACGTAAAGTATGCGGTTGTATGGTTAGCAAAGATATTGGTATGTATAATACTTGTAGGCATTTCTGCGTTTATTGCTATGCAAATACCAGCAAGGAATGTGTAATCAAAAACGCAGAGAAACATAATGATGATAGTGAAAGTATTATAGAATAACTTATGCTCGAACAAGAACTACAACAATACCTCCTCCGCAAATATCCGCAGGAGAACGCACGATGTGAATGGAAGGAATTTAAGAACTTGAAGAACTCGTTCTGTGGGGACGAAAAGAACGATGTTATTTCCTACGTGTCGGCTATTGCCAACATGGAGGGAGGACATCTTGTGCTTGGAGTTAAGGATAAGACACTCGAAATTGTCGGGACTGACATTTCTAGGCTTACATTCAATGGACAACCTGCCAATACACAGTCGGCAACGTTCAAACTGACGGAACAATGCACTTATCTGTCATCTGAAGGACTGAATATAGAAGAATTTGTAACTGATGATACAAACCAGCGAGTATGGATAATACACATCCCAAAGCACTTGCCTCGTCGCCCTGTCCTTGCCCACAAGAAGGCATGGCAGCGGATAGAAGATTCTTTAGTTGAAATGACTAGCGAAAGGATGAGCGTCATCCTCGAAGAGCCTATCTATACAGCAAAGGATTGGTCTGCAGAAATTGTACTTGATGCTACAATAGACGATTTGGATGAGGTTGCTATTGCCAAGGCTCGAATGATGTTCAAGAAGGTTCACAGTCGCATACCTACGGAAGAAGTGAATGCTTGGAATGTCCAAACTTTCCTGAGCAAGTGTGGATTGACGAGAAACGGAGGCATAACACGGGCTGCTATTATTTTGTTGGGCAAATACGAATCTGCTTTCAAACTGCGTCCTGCCGTTGCACAGGTTACATGGACACGCCGAGACAAGAATCAGGAGGTGGTAGACTACGAACACTTCACAGTACCTTTTATATTAACGGTGGACGAAATTCTCTCAAAGATAGAAAACCTGACATTGCGTAAAATGCCTGGAGGAACGCTTTTCCCTGATACGATGAAACAGTATGACGACTATACCATTCGTGAGGCTCTTCATAACTGCATCGCACATCAAGACTATACGCTTCAGCATCGCATCAACTTCGTAGAGAATCCTGGATATCTCTATTATTCCAATGCTGGTACATTCATCCCTGGCACATTAGAGAATGCTTTAAGAAACGAAGAACCGCAGACTCATTTCCGCAATGAATGTCTGTGCAGGGCAATGGTAGATTTCAACATGATTGATACTGTAAGCCGTGGTATCAAGAAAATGTTCAATGAGCAATGGCGTAGACACTTCCCTATGCCTGATTATGAGATAGACCAAATAAAGAAGAAAGTCGTAGTACGTATCTATGGCAACGAAATCAATAAGCGATATACTGACTTGCTGAAGACAAACGACACTCTTTCTCTATGGGACTGTATCTCGCTTGATGCCGTACAGAAAGGAAGAACCATTCATGAAGATGTGGCGCAAGACTTGCTCAGACGTGGGCTTATAGAGGGCGAGGCTCCGCATTACAGCATTTCTCTTAGCATTGCAAAGAACACTCACCAACTGTCTTCTTACACAAAAACAAAAGGATTGGATAAGGAGAGATTGCGTCAAATGGTTCTACAATATCTCAGCAATGCAGGAGACGAAGGTGCCAAGCGAGATAGTATATACGAATATCTCAAAGATGTGCTTCCAGCCAATAAGACGGAAGAGCAAAAACTTCGCTATGTAGGCAGACTATTAGTAGAATTAAATGAAGAAAAACTAATAGACAGGATAGGGTTGAGGTGGATATTGAAAGACTACAATCGGTCGGTTCAATCATAATCCGACCGAAAAATCCATAAACCGACCGAAAATCCGACCGTTTGACGATGTTCCGACCGAAAACAGCCAATAGGACGGTATGTCTGACACAAACTTTCAATACAAACCCAAAGAAAAGGAAATATGTTATTAGGAAATAAGATAAAGTCTCTTAGAGACGAACAAGGAATATTGCAGCGTCAAGTAGCTGCATACTTAGAAATAGACACTCCAATGTTCAGCAAGATTGAACGTGGGGATAGACGAGCAAAGAGAAGCCAAGTAATTCAAATGGCAACATACTTCAAAGTGAATGAAAAGGAAATGCTCACCCTTTGGCTTGCCGATAAAATTCTAAGCGATTTAGAGGGTGAAGAGGATTTGAAACTCACCGCCATTGAAACGGCAAAATCCGAGTTAATGGATGTTAATCGCTAATTTGCAGCAAACAATTCATGGCTCTGTTGAAAAGTCGTGGGCTTGTTATTTCCGATGAAGACAAAGCGGTACGGTATTTGGAGAGCATCGGGTACTATCGCCTTTCTGCCTATATGTAACCATTCTTGAAAGCTCCAAAGGAAACTCATGGCGGTTTACCGTATGTGATTTCGAGCTCTTCGTATATTTGTTCTTCTGTCATGTGCTAATTGATTTTGATGGTCAGACATGTTGCATCATCATTCATAATGTCTTCTTTTGGAACACTTGTATTGCCAGATGACAAATCCTGTTCATGGATATTATAGAATCCATCTGTACACAAGAATAGAATATCATACGTCTGCAATGGTATGTTCTTTGTCGGAACGTCATCACGCAAACCTCCTCCTTTCAAATAGCGTGTAAGCATCTTCTGCCCATAACCTATATTCATAACATGGTCTGTTGTGAGTTGCAGAAGTTGATTATCCCTGTAAAGATAGAGTCTAACATTACCTTGCCAAGCAACCTCACATGAAGTTTCTGTGATTATCAGTGCCGTTACGGCTGCTCCCATATTGCTATGGTTTGCAAGGCTCAATTCATGGAGTTTGTTGTCTGCATACTTGAAAGCCTCTTGCCAAAGGTTGTATGCTTCAATATTCTTGGAAACGTATTCGGCAATACCCTCACATACACACTCTGCAGCTTCAGCACCGAGTGATAACCCTCCCATGCCATCAGCCATGATGACAAGAGTACGTCCTTCAAGTTCTACCTCTTTGCAGTAGTCTTCGTTCTGGCTGTCATAACCTTTTGTGAATAGTTTTGTTGTCATGCTGAAAGAATGTTTGCGACGTTCTGTAATGCGAGCCTTATGTTTGAGTAGTTACGCACGTCTATTACCTCGTTATTATCAAGAGGTCCGAACGGAACGACATCAACTTCATAGTCATTAGTTCCGTCCTCCCCTTTGTAATAGAACTTCTGCTTGGCATAAGGGTCCTTCTTGAAATAGTTCTGTTGAAGCAGTTCCGATACCTTGTCAAACATTTCCCAATTATCAAGAGCGATGGCAACGTCAATATCAATGGTGCGTCTTGCCGAAGCTGGTACATTAAGAACTATCATGGCAATGTCCCTGGCACATGCTCCGACTACATACAACTGAAGGTTCAACTGCTCCAACGATTTCTGCAAAGCTGCCAGTGTCTCGTACAAAGGATCATTGGCAAACTTTGCCTTGTCTATCTTATATTCCATTCTTTATCAATCTTTGTGCTGCCTCTATCTGGCGGCTGTCACCGCTATTCATGAGGTCTGCATATATTATTAGCTTTGGTGCAACTTTGGTGTCATTATCATCATTCCAGAATTTCTGGTACAGAGTAATTTCTCCATTCTCATTTGGCATCACCATACCAGTTGTCATCAACATTGCACTAGGTTTTGACGTATATATCTCGAAAGAACCAGGAACAAGATAACCATCTGTAAGGTTTGCACCGCAATCTCCTCCCCATAACATGCCCTCTGGCAGATTCATCTCCTGCCATTTGCTACGCATCTCGTCTGTCCTGAAACTCATTCTTCTGAGCATCAGCTTAGGTCTGATGGTCTGATTATATGCCTGAACCCATAGTTCCAGCAACTTGTCCTCGTTAATGAGTTTCCTGCCTTTGTCTGTATGCATGACAAATTGCCTATTGGTCAGTTCCTCAATAGTATTCTTGATAGAGCCTAGAGACAGACCTGTCTCACTTGAAATGGTTCGATATGCCTTGCCTACAAACGATTTGTCAGAGAGGAATCTATATATAAGTTTGATTGCACCTTCTGATAGGGCGTGACTCTTAGTATCATTCCTGTATGTGTTTTTCAGACCAGAGACATTTACACATAAGAGTCCGTGCTTGATCATGCAGTTTCCTGCATAGTCTATCACGCTGATTCCGTTATCATACATAGTTTGCATAATAGATGGCTGAACATAACCTAACACTAATAGAATTGGTAGGTTTGTTGCTTCATGTGCATCCTTAGCTTGTTGTATGGTAAATGACATATTCGAGCTCATGACAACACTTTTTGCTATTACACCAAAAGTGGTATCTGCCACGGAAATTGTTGAATCAAGGATTCTATTTCGTGACATAGCGCTTGAAATTTCACTTTCCCCCAGCTTGCCTGAAAGGTTTATGCACGCTTGAGCTATTAGCTCTTTTTCTTTAATTGATGGCATTGTTCACTGTTTTATATATGTTCATAAATTGATGAACATTGCAAAATTACTGAACAAAATTGGATTGACCAAGGTTCTTCTATAATATTTACGCTTTTGAGCCCACTTTTATATTTCTTTAGTAGTTAAAATGTAAATTATCGGCAATTTCCGAGGGTTATTGCCGATAATTTACACGTTCTATTAATCAATCATGTCCACCAACTCATGCTTCATTTCCATGTCAATCTCGCGATAGCGAGCAAAGGCACGGCTGCCATCAGTGTGACTGTGCCTCTGCACATGGCACACCATCGAGATTGACGAGCCACTTACCGTTTTGTCTTGTGAGCGTCAGCTTGTAGCAACCCTCGTCTGCTATATGTCCTTTGGTGCATATATCGTGCATCATGAGATAGTTGCGTGCCGTAATTGTGCATGTGGCGTTGGAATCGTTGTCGAGAGACAAGTCTGTAACCTCGTATGTTGGTGTTGCTTCTGATGCATTGAGAACGGCAAGGTCTGAGTCGGAAACGTTAGTGGCAACAAACTTTATCCATTGCTCAGATTCAGGTGTGCATAGGTGTGAAGCCTCTATATAGTGGCATCCGAAATAGTTAGTTGCAAAGTTTAGTGCAACAGCTTCGGCTTCTTCTTCGTTTTTGTCGGTTTGGCACGAGAACAACATGGTTATGAATGTTGCTATTGCCATTATAATGATTTTGTTCTGTATATTCATATATTATAGGGTTTCTGCTGTTGTGCAGATGCGTTTGCAAATATAAACAAAAATACCGATTTTTTGCTTGTCAAGATAAAAAAACTAACGCCTTTCTTACGAAAGCTTGCTTTCAGAGATGCTAATGTCATGTTTTCAACAATTATTCTGTCTATGTAAACCTGCTTTTGGTGACATCATGCCTTCGTCTTCGCACAAAAAAGACGGATATGCTTGTTATTTTGCCAATTATTTTGTAATTTTGAACCTTACTTACGATTCAACATCGAGTTGTGAGGTGAAAAGGCAAAGCATGTGATGGCTTTCGCCATTACATAAAAAAATAAATAAGGTCGATATACGACCCTGAAAAAGCAATGTTAAAATTTTTGTCATTAGGAAGCAGTAGCAGTGGTAACTGCTATCTTATTTATACAGAGACCGACGCAATGTTTATTGATGCCGGTGTGGGAGTTCGTACGCTTAAAAAATATTTTAACCAGTATGGATTGTCCATGAGCAAGGTTCATAATATTCTTATTACTCACGACCACGCAGACCACATTAAGTCGGTGGGAAGCCTCAGTAACGATTATAAGCTTGAGGTCTATACTACCCAGAACGTTCATGCGGGCATAGATCGCAATTATTGTGTGAAGAAGAAAATTGCAGCAGAGCACAAGCATTATATAAAAACAGGCGAGAAATTTCAGGTCGGTGAGTTTACTGTTACAGCATGGCATGTGCCCCACGATAGCACCGACAATGTGTGCTATCAGGTGGAGCATGAGGGCGTCGTGTTTAGCATAATGACCGATGTGGGACATGTTACGGACGAGCTGAAACAAGTGGTGGCAAGTTCCGACTATCTGGTTATAGAGGCCAATCATGATGTTGAGATGCTTATGCGTGGCAATTATCCTGAATATTTAAAACGCCGTATAACCTGTGGAACGGGCCACATGAACAACAGCTTGTGTGGTCAGACTGTTTTGGAGAATGCCAAGCCACGTCTCAAGCATGTGTGGCTTTGTCACCTTAGCGAGGAGAACAATCATCCAGACCTTGCACTTAAGACTGTTCAAGACATTTTGCAAAAAGGTGGCATGAAGGTTGATAATGGTTTTGTAGAGGTTCTGCGTCGCAAGAACCCACAAGGCGTGTATGAACTGAAATAGTAAAAAACGACGACTATGACCCATATAGATTTGTCCATTCTTCTCCCTTCTTATAACAACGTTTGTGTGTCATTGGTTCAAGTCTTACAGCGTCAGGCCGATGCCCTTAGGGGTAAATTAGACAAACCGTTTAGTTATGAGATAATTGTTGCTGATGATTGTTCTACCGATGCTGCTTGTATCGACGCCAACCGTGTCATCGGCGACATGCTCCATTGTCGCTATTTAAGGATGGAACAAAATGTGGGGCGTGCTCAGATAAGAAATGTGCTCATATCAGAAAGCCGTGGTGATTATGTGCTACTTATTGACAGCGACCTTTTCTTGTGTGATGACAATTATCTCTACAAATATGCTACATCAACCGCCGAAGTTGTTTATGGTGGAACGCGTATAGGTGGTGAAGGTTTTGCCATGGTTGATAACAAGGCTAATACAGAAAATTTGAAAGGCAACCTTCGCTATATTTATGAGAAGAAGGCAGAACCTTCGCACCGGGCGGCTTTTCGTCAGCTCCGTCCCAACCAAGAGATAAGCGTTTGTAATTTATATGCCCGTCGCGACATCATGGAGGCTCATCCATTCGATTCCCGTTTTAAAGCTTACGGTTATGAGGATGTTCTGTTTGGCAAGCGTCTTGCAGAGAGTGGTATCGAGGTTACACATATAGACAACCCTGTGCTTATAAATGAATTTGAGTCAAACTCTGTGTTCGTGAAAAAGACAGAAGAAGCGATCCTTACCCTTTGTCGTTTTGAGCAAGATCTTGAAGGCTACTCAAATCTTAAGACAAAAGTGTCTACTCTTGGTCGTTATATCCCTTTGTCTCTGTTCAGATTGTGGCATAGAATTATGAAGAACAAAGAAAAGCGTAACCTTACAGGGTCAAAGCCGAGTCTGTTGTTGTTCAAACTATATAAGCTGGGCTTCTTTCTCGAAAACCGAATGGTCAAGAAATAAAAAAGACAGCATACAGATTCATCTTGTTCTGTATGCTGCCTTACTTGTTTCCTTTGCTGAAGATAGCTTTTAGGCTCTTCTTCCTACTGTTTTTCCTCCAGTTTCTCTTTCAGATATTTTGCTGTGTAGCTTTCTTCACAATTGCATATCTCTTCCGGTGTGCCGCAGCATACGACGTAGCCGCCTTTGTTGCCACCTTCAGGTCCGAGGTCAATTATATAGTCGGCGTTTTTAGCAACGTCGAGATTGTGTTCAATGATAACTACTGTATGTCCTCTTTTAATAAGAGCATTGAAGGCTGCCAGCAGACGCTGTATGTCGTGGAAATGTAGACCCGTTGTTGGCTCGTCAAAGATGAAAAGGGTAGGGGTCTGTCGTTCCTGTCCTATGAAATAGGCCAGTTTTACGCGTTGGTTCTCACCTCCTGATAGCGTTGAGGAGCTCTGTCCTAGTTTTATGTAACCCAGTCCCACCTCTTCAAGCGGTCTCAGTCGGTCCACTATAGTCTTCTGTTCATATTTGCTGAAAAACTCAATAGCTTCAGATACCGTCATCTCTAACACGTCATAAATGTTTTTGCCATGGAACATAACCTCCAGTACGTCTTTCTTGAAGCGTTTGCCGTGACACACCTCACACTCGAGCACAAGATCCGCCATAAACTGCATCTCTACGGTTATCACTCCTGCACCTTTACACTCTTCGCATCGTCCTCCCTCTGCATTGAAAGAGAAATATTGTGCCGTGAATCCCATCTGCTTAGCCAGAGGCTGGTCAGCATAAAGCTGTCTTATGGCATCGTAAGCTTTTACATAGGTGGCGGGGTTTGAGCGTGTACTCTTGCCGATGGGGTTTTGGTCCACCATCTCCACATGCTGAATGGCTTGCCAGTCACCCTCCATTGACGAGTATTCACCAGGTATCTCTGCCACCTCATCAAGTCGGCGTTTTAGGGCAGGGTAAAGAATGCCCTTTATAAGAGACGACTTTCCTGAGCCGCTGACACCCGTCACAACGGTCATTATGTTAAGAGGAATTTTTACGTCAATGCCTTTAAGGTTGTTCATTCGTGCCCCTTTCAGCTCTATGGCTTGGTTCCAGGCCCGTCGTGACAAGGGCATGCTTATATGCTCATGTCCGTTAAGATAGTTTACGGTGTGGCTCTTTGGAGAAGTTTCTTTTGCTACATCGTCCAGTGAGCCTTCATAAACAATTTCTCCTCCCAGACGTCCTGCATCGGGGCCAACGTCTATTAACCAGTCGGCAGCCCGCAAAATGTCTTCGTCATGTTCCACCACGACCACGGTGTTACCAATGTCGCGCAGTTCTTTAAGAACATGTATGAGCCTGTCTGTATCTCTAATATGCAGACCGATGCTTGGCTCATCGAGCACATATAGTGAGCCAACCAATGAGCTGCCAAGTGATGTGGTAAGATTTATGCGCTGACTCTCGCCGCCACTGAGCGAGTTGGATAGACGGTTAAGCGTGAGATATCCCAAACCTACCTCCACCATAAAGCCCAGACGGTTATTTATCTCTGTTAGCAGACGCTTGGCTATGGTGCTGTCGTGCTCGTCCAGCTGTAGCTCTTTAAACCATTGTTGAAGGTTGTTAATTGGCATCTCTACAAGGTCGCAGATGCTTTTTCCACCCACTTTTACCCATGTGGCTTCCTTCTTCAGACTTGTGCCATGACATACAGGGCATACTGTGCGTCCGCGATAGCGGCTCATCATAACCCTATATTGAATCTTATATTGGTTGTCTTTAACCATTTCAAAGAACCTGTCTATGCCTATCTTCTCGCGGTCTGACGGTAGACCATGCCACAGCATGTCCTTCTGTTTCTGCGTGAGGTTATAGTAAGGCTCAAAGATCGGAAACTTATCTTTTGGTGCTCTGCGGCAGAATTCATTTTTCCATTCTCCCATCTTCTCGCCATGCCAGCATTGCACGCAGCCATCGTAGACACTAAGGGAGGTGTTTGGAATGACCAACTTCTCGTCTATACCCATAACCATGCCGAAGCCCTCACACTCAGGACATGCTCCGAGAGGTGAGTTAAAAGAGAACATGTTGTCGCTAGGCTTCTCAAACACAATGCCGTCGGCCTCGAAACGAGTAGAGAAATCATATACGATGTTTGATGGAAGGAAGACCAATCGGCAAGTACCGTCACCCTCAAAGAACGCTGTCTCAGCAGAGTCGAGCAGTCGTGATATGCTGTCTTTTTCATGGCTCACCGACATGCGGTCTATAAGCAAGTAGATGTCGTGTGGGTCAAGAGTGTCTATTTTTGCCTGATCTTCAAGCAAATCGTCAATGCGCAAAAACTCTCCGTTCGCCCATATACGCGCATAGCCTTGTTGCAGATCCATCTCCAGCTGCTTAGCCAGCGTTCGTCCTTCGATGACATGTAGCGGAGCAAGGACGGCAAACTTAGTGCCGTCCGAATAGTTGAACGTGCAATTAAGCAAATCTTCGGTGTTGTTTACCTTTACCTCCTCTCCGCTTATAGGTGAGAATGTTTTTCCTATTCGTGCGAAGAGCAGTCTAAGATACTCATAGATCTCTGTGCTTGTGCCCACCGTGCTTCGCGGGTTTCTTGAATTGACCTTCTGTTCTATGGCAATGGCAGGGGGCAAGCCTTTTATAAAGTCGCACTCGGGCTTACTCAGACGTCCTAAAAACTGCCTTGCATATGAAGACAGCGACTCTACATATCTTCGTTGTCCTTCAGCATAGAGTGTGTCGAAGGCCAAAGACGATTTTCCTGAGCCCGACACTCCAGCTATGACCACCAATTTGTTGCGTGGTATCTTCAAGCTCACGTTCTTGAGGTTGTTCACCCTTGCGCCCTTTATTTCTATATATTCGTCCATGACATTTGTGTTTAAAGAAGAGAAGGCGTGCCCTATAAATGAAGATATTTATAGGACCCGCCTTTTTGGTGTTTACAAGTTCTTGTTCTTATTCTTATTAGCTGTTCATAGACAGCAGAAACTCGTCGTTGTCGCGTGTGTGTACCATACGGTCGTGTATGAAATTCATCGCCTCTATCGGGTTCATGTCTGAAATATACTTGCGTAAGATCCACATGCGGTCGAGCACCGTCTTGTCTTGTAGCAGGTCGTCGCGTCGTGTGCTTGAAGCGACCAGGTTCACAGCAGGGAAGATACGCTTGTTGCTCAGCGAGCGGTCGAGCTGTAACTCCATGTTACCTGTACCCTTAAACTCCTCAAAGATAACCTCGTCCATCTTAGAACCTGTGTCGATAAGAGCAGTAGCGATGATTGTCAGAGAGCCGCCGCCTTCGATGTTTCGAGCTGCACCGAAGAACCGTTTCGGTTTCTGTAGGGCGTTGGCATCAACACCACCAGTGAGCACCTTGCCCGATGCTGGTGACACGGTGTTGTAAGCTCTGGCAAGACGAGTTATCGAGTCGAGGAATATGACCACATCGTGTCCACACTCGACCATGCGCTTTGCTTTCTCCAACACAATGCCAGCAATCTTGACATGACGTTCTGCCGGTTCGTCAAACGTAGAAGCGATAACCTCTGCGTTTACGGTTCGCGCCATGTCTGTAACCTCCTCCGGTCGCTCGTCTATAAGCAACATCATGAGGTATGCCTCGGGGTGGTTAGCTGCAATGGCGTTAGCGATGTCTTTCATCAAGATGGTCTTACCTGTCTTAGGCTGTGCTACGATGAGCGCACGCTGTCCCTTGCCTATAGGTGAGAACAAGTCGACAACACGTGTGGAGAGGTTGTTTGTCTTGCGGTCTCCACAGAGGTTAAACTTAGCATCTGGGAAGAGAGGTGTGAGGTGCTCGAAAGCAATGCGGTCTCTCACCTCTGCCGGGTTGCGTCCGTTTATCTTGTCTATGCTGGTGAGCGGGAAATATTTCTCTCCATCGTGTGGTGGACGTACATGACACATCACAACATCGCCCGTCTTCAGTCCGTAGCGTTTGATCTGCTGTACTGACACATACACATCGTCAGGAGACGACAGATAGTTGTAGTCGCTTGAGCGAAGGAACCCATATCCGTCGGGCATTATCTCCAGTACGCCGTTTGCTGTTATAATGTCAGAGAAATCGAAATGTTCCTCTTCGTCCTCTGGTTGTTGTATGGGCTGATTGTATGTTGGAACCATTGGCTGCTGCATAGGCATAGTTGGGTTGTCGAACATATCGTAGCTCGGCACTGCCCCTTGATCTTCAATGGGAAGATCCACCACGGTAATAAAGTCGGTACCGTCGCCAGGATCTCCTGCCCATATACCGTCTTCTATCTCCTTATGCTTGGGCTCGTTGTTCTCATTGTGCGCGTTCATCTTGTCTTTGAGACGAGCTATGAGAGTAGAGTGGTCTTCTCCCATTTGGTCGTTTGCTCCATAGTTAGATGTTGCGAACTGTTCTTCGGGTACGAAGCTATTGTTCTCGTTGTTGGCACCTTCGTTATAACTGTTTGTGTCTTCATTATAATCGTTGGTGTTGTTGTCATAGTTGTCTCCGTTATAATCGGTTTCGCCCTCGTTGTAAGTGTTATTGTCTTCTTGCCCAACTTCTTGTGTTGGCTCTTCTTGTTGTAGGGCGTTTTGTTCGTCTATGTTCTGTGTCTCTTCTGTGCTGTTTTCGTTCATAGCTTTAGCTGCCTCCTCTGCAGCTTTCCTTGCAGCTTCTGCCTGTGCCATGAGTTCCAACTCTTTTTTCGATTTTCGTCCACGGTGTTTCGGCATGGCCGCCAGAATCATCTCTGGCGTCATCTCTTCAGCCATTGGCTCGTTTTGTGCCGTCTGTTCAGCTGTTGTCTCAGCATCGTCTGCGTTGGCTGTTTTGTTTTTCTTCATATCAAAGTTTTCGCCGTCTTTGCCGTTTACGGTATAGACGCGGTCTGTGTCTTTCTTTACAATTCTTGTTCTGCGTCTTTTTGTGCCGAGTGGGTTTTTGCTTCCTTCCACTTCTGCTTGTCTGTCGAGGATAGCATATATGACATCTTCGATGTTAGAATCTTCGTTGACCTCCACACCGAATTCTTTAGCTATACCCAACAATTCGGGTATCTCTTTTGATGATAACTCTTCTTTGCTATACATATAAATGTAGAAATATTGGATTGTTTTGGTGTTTCCAAAAAATGAAAACTCCCTTTGTGTTTAATGATGCAAAGGTAATAAAAATAATGAGAAACAGAAAATAATTCTTGTTTTTATGTTCCTGTTTAAATTTCTTTAACGTGTCGGTAAAATATGATGTCTCGTATATAGAGATGAGAGCGAAAATAGGGTAGATTAGTGAGATATGTGTAAGAAGAAATTTTGTTATGAAACAAATGGGGGCTATAAAATAAGAAAGAGGCAAACTCCAACAATGTCAGAATTTGCCTCCATCAGTTTATTTTAGCTAAGAGCTAAGTTAATTGTTTTCCCAATTTTGGGTTGTTGTTCAATTACTCGCCCTTCTCCATCTTAGCCTTCAGAGCAGCGAGAGCATCGATGTCGCCCAGAGTGGTGCTGGCAGCTACATTGTTGATAGCAGGAGCCTGCTCCTTCTTTGCAGCGTGCTTGCGTGTGGGCTTAACGTCGTCCTTGCCCAGCTCGAATGTGCGGCTGTGTGAGAGGATGATACGCTTTGTCTCCTTCACAAACTCGATAACCTTGAAGGGCAGTTCCTCGCCCTGCTTAGCCTGTGTGCCATCCTCCTTAACGAGGTGCTTAGGAGTAGCGAAGCCCTCACCACCCTCGTCGAGAGTGATAACAGCACCCTTGTCCATCATCTCGGTGATCTTGCCAGTGTGAACAGAACCAGGTGTGTAGATCTGCTCATACTTGTCCCAAGGATTCTCCTCAAGCTGCTTGTGACCGAGGCTCAGACGGCGGTTCTCCTTGTCTATCTCGAGAACAACAACGTCGATGTCAGCACCAACGTGTGTGAACTCTGAAGGATGCTTAACCTTCTTTGTCCAAGAGAGGTCGCTGATGTGGATGAGTCCGTCAACGCCTTCCTCGAGCTCTACGAAGATACCGAAGTTGGTGAAATTACGAACCTTAGCTGTGTGCTTGCTTCCAACGGGATACTTAACCTCAATGGTCTCCCATGGGTCTTCCTTAAGCTGCTTGATGCCGAGAGACATCTTGCGCTCCTCGCGGTCGAGAGTGAGTATTACAGCCTCTACCTCGTCGCCTACATGGAGGAACTCCTGAGCGCTGCGGAGGTGCTGGCTCCAGCTCATCTCTGAAACGTGGATGAGGCCCTCTACGCCGGGAGCGATCTCAACGAATGCACCATAGTCGGCGATAACGACAACCTTACCCTTAACGTGGTCACCAACCTTGAGGTTAGGATCAAGAGCATCCCAAGGATGAGGAGTGAGCTGCTTCAGACCGAGAGCGATACGCTTCTTCTCGTCATCGAAGTCGAGGATAACGACATTGATCTTCTGGTCGAGCTGTACAACCTCGTGGGGATCGTTTACGCGGCCCCAAGAGAGGTCTGTGATGTGGATGAGTCCGTCCACACCGCCGAGGTCAACGAATACACCGTAAGAAGTGATGTTCTTAACAGTTCCTTCGAGGATCTGACCCTTCTCGAGCTTGCTGATAATTTCTTTCTTCTGTGCCTCCAACTCAGCCTCGATGAGGGCCTTGTGAGAAACAACAACATTGCGGAACTCCTGGTTGATTTTAACAACCTTGAACTCCATGGTCTTGCCTACGAATACATCGTAGTCGCGTATAGGATGAACGTCGATCTGGCTACCGGGGAGGAATGCCTCGATGCCGAATACGTCAACAATCATACCGCCCTTAGTGCGGCACTTGATGTAGCCCTGAATAACCTCCTCGTTCTCGAGAGCGGCGTTAACACGCTCCCAGCTCTTGCTCAAGCGAGCCTTCTTGTGAGAGAGTACGAGCTGACCCTTCTTGTCCTCCTGGTTCTCAACATATACCTCTACGGTGTCGCCAACCTTAAGCTCGGGGTTGTAACGGAACTCAGAAGCGGGGATGATACCATCGCTCTTGTAGCCGATGTTTACGATAACCTCTTTCTTGTCGATAGAGATTACAGTGCCGTCTACAACCTGATGCTCAGACACTTTGTTAAGGGTTTCGTCATAGGCCTTCTCGAGGTCCTGCTTGCTGACGTTTGCATTGCTACCGTTCTCAAACTCGTCCCAATTGAAGTCTGCCAACGGCTGCACGTTCTTTAAATCTGACATAAATTATAAAATGTTAAAATAAAAATTAATAAAGTTAGACTTTATGTTAATGTATAAAACTTTTGAGCTGCAAAGTTACTCATTTCTCTTTAAAGCACCATAAGTTAAGGGCTTGCGAGTGATATAAAACATGAATATTTAATTATTATTAACTTTTGCGGCCTGCTATTTTTAGAAAATTAAAGCGGGAAGCAAACATTATGCCCTTTAGGGCTTCGATGCTCTGTTTTCTGTCTTTATGTATAATTTTCTCTTCAAATATGCCTTTCTTTATTAGAGTTGGATAAAATGTGCGGATGTGCGAATAAAGGTTGGTTTAAAACGTTTTGAGAAAGTGTTGGGAAAAGTGGAAAACGGCTAAAACCAAGCTTCCAAGGGACATTGTAATATCCCGGTTCATCGGGATGGGTGGTACTCGCCCCGTCAATGGCAATCCAAAGCACCAGCGTACTAATGGCAGTGGCAACCAAAGAATATATATTCAATCCGAATGGCAAGCAGCTTAATATGGAAACTACCAAAGCCAACAACGCCCAACGAGAGGCGCAAGCCCAACGTTTACGCCTTTTGTCGTACTTCGTTGGCTCATCTTCACCGATAATCTCAAAACTGATTTCGGCTTTGATTTCCTTTGGCTGTTTTGTTACTTCGTTCGTTTTCATTGTGTTGTACCGTTTGATTTCTATCGCAAAGATACAAAAATATCGGTTACTTAGTTACTTATACATTAAAATTATGGCAAAAGAAATAAAGTTTAACATTAAACTGAACATTGACGGCAAAGAGCAGTTGGTTTCCGCTACATCGACAGTGGAAAACTTGCGTGGTGTCGTCAACGCCGCCAAATCGGACATACAGAAAGCCAACGCCGTTTTTGTGAACTTCAATCAACAGGTAATGAAGCTTCAAAACATCAATGGCGCGGTGCAGCAACTTGCCTCAACGCTTAGCAGCGTGACCGAGGAAAGCCGCACATTTGGCGCAGCCATGAACGTTGCAAACACGATGGCAGGAAAGGGCGGTGATGACTTTGCCAAGTTGAAAGGACAGGTAGCCGAATTGTTAAAGACTATACCGTATCGCAAGACGCACAAGCGTCCAAAAGGAAAGAAGCGTGGGCGTAAACCTATGCGCCTTTCTGCACGTTTTGTTCCATCAACTCTGAGCAACGAGGAAACCAAGGTGAAAAGCCTTACCAGATGCAAGAAGCAGATGCTCAAGAACCGTGACAAATAGACCGACGACCAATGGTAACAAGTATGTGCCGCTTGTGCAAGGAATGCTGAAAAGTGCAGGATTCAAGTCGGTACCCCAATTATTTATTAAAATAGCTAAAAATAGAACAGAAAAACAAGTAAAAGTTAGTTTGCTGTTCAAAATTTAGCTATTTTTGCATAAAATAAGCTGCGGATCGGCAATTTAAACAAGTTTTATTGCTCTCGCACTTGCATTATTTTTGCAATATGATATTGGATTTAGAACATATAGGTAACATACCAGTCAGTACTTCGGTAATAGCTTCGTTGTTTACAAATATTGAAGCTGGAAATCAGAAAGTGCGTAATCTTGAGACAGCTCATAAGATTATCCGCCTCAAGAAGGGGCTTTATGTAGTAGCCCCAAGTGTGTCTCGTGTTGCCCTTTCAACAGAACTGATAGCCAATCATCTTTATGCTCCTTCATACATATCAATGCAGACGGCTTTACGCTATTATGGCTTAATCCCAGAAGCTGTGTATACTACCCAGTCGATGACACTAAAGCATTCTCGTTGTTTTGATACTACGGTAGGACGTTTTGAGTATAAGAACATGTCGAGAGAAGCTTTTCCCATAGGAATCACAAGCGTCAATATGCAGAGCTACGCCTTTCTTATGGCAACCCCCGAAAAAGCACTCTGTGACTTGATTGCAAATTCTCCCAAGGTAAACTTACGCTATCTGAAAGATGTTGAGGTCTATTTGGAAGAGGACATCCGAATGGAAATGGATGATTTTAAGAATATGGACATAAGCATATTTGAGCAATACGTTCAGGTCGGCAAAAAGTCTAAATCCATAGAATCTCTAATTAAATATTTAAGGAAATGAGCACAAACGAAATCTTCAATCAAATGCTTTCGGGCTATGCTATAACGACTGAGCAGCAAAAGCGCAATGCTATCTTCGAGGTCAACCAGCAGATTATTCTTGCAGGGCTTTACAATGGTGGCTTTTTCAATGAGGCTGCTTTCTATGGTGGAACATGCTTGCGCATATTCCATGGATTGCAGCGTTTCTCAGAGGATATGGACTTTTCTTTGCTTGCTCCAAATGAGAACTTTGACTTTACCCAATACTTTCAGCCTATCATTGACCAATTCGCTTTGGTGGGCAGAGAGGTTGAAATCAGAAAAAAGGACAAGAAGAATTTTGGCAAGGTGGAGTCTGCCTTTCTGAAAGACAACACTGATGTGTATGATATTACATTTCAAACGGAGAAATCAGTTAAGATAAAGATAGAAGTTGACACCCAACCTCCATTGAAATTCAAAACGGAGCAGAAGTTGCTTCTGCTCCCCCAGTCATTCATGACACGCTGTTTCACCTTGCCAACTCTCTTTGCAGGAAAGATGCACGCCTTGGTATATCGTGCTTGGAAGAACAGGGTAAAGGGACGTGACTGGTATGACTTCGAATGGTATGTTCGCCATAATGTTCCTCTTGACTTTACCCACTTATGCGAAAGAGCCTTGCAATTTAATCAAGAAGAGCTTGACAAGGAAACTTTCCTGCAAAAACTCAACGAACGGCTTGCTACAGCAGACATTAATCAAGTAAAGGCTGATGTCTTGCCTTTTATGAGAAATCCAAAAGAGTTGGATATTTGGTCGAATGACTATTTTTTGCAATTAGCCAAGATGATTAGATTCGAATGAAAATAAGAATCATTATATACTTTCTCCTGTTGCTCTCTTTGCCTGTGCAGTTACATGCACAGACAAAGAGAGCTTTGGTTATAGGGTTAGGCGAACAGCAGGATAGGGCTTGGAAAAAAATCAATGGCGATAAGGATGTTCCGTTTGTTCAAGCGATGCTGAAAAATGCAGGTTTCAATTCGCTTTTTTCGCTTATATGAATTTTTTTTCTTCAAAATAATATCACTATTGTCACCACACAAGATAGCTATTTGATAATCAGCTGTTTACGGGTGACAATAGAGGCTTTTTCTATTGTCACCTAATGTCACCTAATGTCACCCATGCTACCCGATGCCACGCTACGGTAAAAAGACGGATCAGGAGGTTCTTGAACCAATTAACAATGTGGAAAAAGGAGGCACGACGCTTATCTGGTGGCCAGGGAATAAATTTAGACATCTCATACGATGCATAAATATGCACTTTAGACTGTATATTTATTCAGTTTTCCGTTAAGCCCATTTGACAAAATGAAAGTGCCTTTATTGCGTTGTCAAAGAGGCTC
>ENA-OPMP01000237-OPMP01000237.1-human-gut-metagenome-genome-assembly--contig:-NODE-237-length-28313-cov-8.986128_pt1 | contig 28313 bp, 19 predicted proteins | sample MGYA00241527_ERZ501751 | MGnify/ENA primary metagenome ERZ501751 (study PRJEB25962, sample SAMEA2042647) | human gut metagenome | biome: human gut; feature: human-associated habitat; material: faeces... | reverse complement strand
AAGAGAGCGGAAGCTGGGGGATTCGAACCCCCGGTACGGTTACCCGTACGGCAGTTTAGCAAACTACTGGTTTCAGCCACTCACCCAAACTTCCTTACGGTCGTTCGATGTAATCACCGAATCATTTTCGCTCATCTCTTGATTGCGGATGCAAAGGTATGAATATATTTTTATTCCTCCAAACTTTTCGCTAACTTTTTCTCGCTTTTTCTGCATTTTTCTTGTTTTTTATTCGGTCAAAGATTAAGAAAGAGGCCTTCACCTTATTATATATTAAACTTTCGCAAGTTCAGAAGTTAATGGAATTAAAGAAGTAAACACTCCCTTCGGTCGTTCAAGAAGTTAACGGACAATAGCTTTATTGCTTAAACAACAAGACATTTTTGTCATAACAAAGAAAAAGGAGATGCAAAAATTCATAAATCTCTTGCCCAGGACGACGGCAGGAGCAAAAATTTGCTGTCGTGTTCTTGCCTATACCGATTATTATTTCTATTTTTGCATCTTATATATAAGAAAGGTCTTATGGGCCTATGGCTAAAAAGAGAAGGGCCTTATGGGCTGAAGACTAAAAAGAAAAGGGTCTTATGGGACCTAAGGCTAAAAATAAAGAAAAGGGTCTTATGGGACCTAAGGCTAAAAATAAAGAAAAGGGCCTTATGAGCTAAAGGCTAAAAAAGAAGGGCCTTATGAGCTAAAGGTTTTACAAACGAGAAAAGATTTACAAAGAAAGATAATGATAAGCAAGAACAAGATAAAGCACATCAGGGCGCTCGCCTTGAAGAAGAACCGAAAGGCGGAGGGCGTGTTTGTGGCAGAAGGCCCCAAGACCGTGGGCGACATACTGGTGAGACAACGTGCCTTGACCATTGTTGCCACAGACGAGTGGGTACAACATCACCACGACGAGGCACAACGCACAGACGAGCTGATTGTGGTGACAGAAGAAGAGCTGACAAAAACCAGTTTGCAGCAGAACCCGCAACAGGTGCTGGCGGTCTTTAAGCAGACAGAGGAGGAGCTGACGGCAGACAGCATAAGCAAGAAGCTGGTGCTCGCGCTCGATGGTGTGCAAGACCCAGGCAACCTCGGAACCATCATTCGCATTGCCGACTGGTTCGGCATAGACACCATTGTGTGCAGTCCCGACACGGCCGACGTGTACAACCCAAAGGTGGTGCAGGCCACGATGGGCAGCATAGCAAGGGTGAGAGTGGTCTACACCTCCCTACCCCGTCTCGTAGACCGTCTGCCAAAAGACCATCCTGTGTTTGGAACCATGCTCGACGGCGAAAACATCTACACCAAAGATCTGCCACAACACGGCATTATTGTGATGGGAAACGAAGGCAACGGCATTAGCGCCGAGATGCGCAGCAGGATAAGCCAAAAGTTGCTCATACCTACCTTCGCCACAACGGCCGACAAGGCAGACAGCCTGAACGTGGCTGGGCTACAGCCATTGTGTGCTCCGAGTTCAGACGTTAAAAGGTAAAAAGGTAAAAGGGTAAAAAGGTAAAAAATAAAAAGAAAAAAGAAGAAAAAGAAAGAAACATAAAGTGATGGAAAAGAAAGATTTTTTAAAAGAGCGTAGCATATCGAGCTGCCTTAAGAGCGCCTTCGATCTCTACTGCTCCAACTTTGCCACTATATTTCGCAAGACATGGATACCCGCGCTTGTGGTGTCGATCGTGCTCTCTTTGCAGGCGTTCCTGCCTCAACAAGAGACCATTGTGCCCACGACTGCCGACCTTCTATTTAGCCTTGCCACGGCAGCAGCTACGGCTGTGGTGTTCGTTTTTTTGGCTCCTTGGTTCTGGTCAAAGCTTATCGGCTTGTTCTGCGAGATGACCCCGAAGCAGATCTATTGGAAGAACGTGCGGCTGAACTGCGCAACGACCGTTATGTGTGTTGCGTTCCTCGCCGTGGTGCTCGCGGCTTCGTTTGCTTTGGGAGCGGGCTTGGCTGCTGCCAACATCGGGAAAGCCACAGCCATGGGTGTGGCAACTATAGGCACAATTTGTTTGACGATAGTGCTTTTGTTTGCCATCGTGCCCTTGCTCTACTCTTTAACAAAATATGTTGTAGACCCGCAACGCACGTTGCGACAGGCTTTTACGACCGACTACAAAACGGGAGCGCGTCGTTACGGCTTTCTCTTGGGCACGTCGTTAATTCTGACGCTCATCGTGCTGATTATAGTGTGCGTAATGTCGGTACCCATGATCGTGCTCTTGATGGCAAACCACGCCAACGCCGAGGGCATGATGCTGGGCGACGCATCGGCTCTGCCAGGCAGCTTCAGCATGTTCTATTTTGTGGCACAGACCGCCATGTGTTTTGTGGCACAATATAGCGCCGTCTGGTTCTTCCTTACAGCCCTCTACGCTTGTGGAACGGTCGACACAAGACTGAACACACGACAGGCCACTTCGGACAACAGACAAGAGGCTAAGCTTTGAAGAGCCAAGGCTATAAGTGGGTGTTCAAAAATAATAGCATAAAACAATACAGAAAACAAAAAAGATTGACAACTATGGATAACATCGCAAACAAGCAGCAACGTGTGCTCTTCATCGATCGTGACGGCACGCTGATAGAAGAACCTGCCGACGAGCAGATCGACGCTTTTGAGAAGCTGAAATTTGTGGACGGCATGATCGGCAACCTCGCTTTCATAGCGCGACATCTCGACTTCAAGCTCGTCATGGTGAGCAACCAGGACGGCCTGGGCACCAGTTCGTTCCCGGAAGACACGTTCTGGCCCGTTCACAACTTTATCTTGCAGACGCTTAAGGGCGAAGGCATAGAGTTTGACGAACAGCTCATAGACCGCCATTTTCCTGAAGACCACTCACCCATGCGCAAACCCGGCACAGGCATGCTCACAAGCTATATTGACAACCCCGCTTATGACCTCGCCAACAGCTATGTCATCGGCGACCGCGAGACCGACGCGCAGCTGGCGACAAACCTCGGCTGCAAGGCGCTGGTCTTAGGACGCGACGGGCTGACGTGGGACAAGATTGCGGAGCTGCTCTTTGCTGGCGAACGCACGATAGAGATGCGTCGCACAACAAAGGAGACCGACGTGTTCGTGAAGCTGAACCTCGACGGCACAGGCAAGTGTGACATAAGCACAGGGCTCGGATTCTTTGACCACATGCTTGAGCAGATCGGACGCCACGGCATGTGCGACCTTACGATCCACACCAAGGGCGACCTGAACGTTGACGAGCACCACACCATCGAAGACACGGCGATTGTGCTTGGCGAATGTCTTCTCAAGGCGCTTGGCAACAAACGCGGCATCGAACGCTACGGCTACTGTCTGCCCATGGACGACTGCTTGTGCCAGGTGGCTCTCGACTTTGGCGGACGCGCATGGCTGCAATGGGACACGGAGTTTAGACGCGAGCGCATAGGTGACGTGCCGACGGAGATGTTCATGCACTTCTTCAAGAGTCTTAGCGACGCGGCGCAGATGAACCTCGCCATCAAGGCGTCGGGAACAAACGAGCACCATAAGATTGAGGGCATTTTCAAGGCTCTCGCCAAGAGCATCAAGATGGCGGTAAAACGAGACATCTACCATTATGAGCTGCCTTCGACGAAGGGGATGCTGTGATATTAAAGGTAAAAAGGTAAAAGGGTAAAAAAGGAATTGAGTATTAAGATTTGGAACGACAAATTATGAAAACATTAAGATATTTGTTTATGGCTTGCCTGCTGGCCGTTGCCGTGTGCACATCAGCACAGACAAACAAACAGGCTATGGACGTGCTCAACAAGACGGCACAAGTGATTGGACACAAGGGAGGTGCAAGCGCCAACTTCACCTTCTCCAACGCTAAACTTGGAACAACATCGGGATCAATAGCCATAAAGGGAAACAAGTTTAACGCGCACACCCCTATGGCTACCGTATGGTTCAACGGCAAGACACAATGGACCTACATGAAGAAGACACAAGAGGTTAACGTCACAACGCCCACCCAAGCGCAGCAGATGACCATGAACCCCTACACCTTCATAAACCTCTACAAGACGGGCTACAACATGACGCTCACACAAAACGAGCATAGCTATGAGGTTCATCTGACAGCACAAAACAAGAAACGTACCGTGCAGGAGCTCTACATAAGCATTAACAAAAAGAGCTATGTGCCATCACGCATAAAGATGCGCCAAAACAGCACATGGAGCACCATCACGGTAAGCAACTTCAAGGCAAAGAACCAACCCAACAGCCTGTTCACGTTCAACCAGAAAGACTTTCCTCAGGCTGAGGTTATTGACCTTAGATAAAGGGACGCTCTCAAAGGGGAACCGACCCAAAGATTTGCACAAGAAAAAGCTCTCAAAAGGTAGCTAAAAATGGGTTGCACAAGATAAAGCTCTCAAAGGGTAGCTAAAAGATTTGCTCAAGAAGAAGCTCTCAAGAGGTTAGACAACAAGCAACAAGGAAATAAAGAAACAAGAAAACAAAACGGAAAAGAATGAACACATGGCAACTCTTTAAGCTGTTGCGCCGCCACAGACAGCTGGCGGAGAAGCGCAGCTTGTCAAACGCGAGCAACAAGGCGGCAAAGGTGGTCATAACGCTTATGTCGTCGTTCGTGATAGTGTATCTGCTTGGAGCGGCTGTAATGCTTGCTCTCATAGCCAACGACGGCGGCAGATACACCTCACCCGAGATCTTGTGTATGTGCTTGCCGTTCATTTTTGCCCTCGATTTCTTCTTGCGCTTCACCGTGCAGCAGACCCCGTCGCAGATGGTGAAACCTTATCTTCTGCTGCCGTTGCCACGCAACACATGTGTTAACCATTTTGTTGCCACATCGGTTGTGAGCTGGGGCAACGCCGTGTGGCTCATCATGGTTGTGCCGTTCTGCCTCATGTCGGTAGTGTTCAGTTATGGCCTTTGGCCGTCGTTTCTGCTCATCGTCTATTGCTGGCTGCTGGCAATGGCCAACAGCCAATGGTACGCCATCGTGCGCACGCTCATCAACGACTCCATGTTGTGGTGGCTTCTGCCCGTGGCTTTCTACGCCTTGTTGCTCGTGCCGATGGTGCTGCTCGACGGGGCGGCCGGCGACCTGTTCTTGCAGGCCGTCACCATGCCTGGCGAGCAGATTGCTGCTGGCAACCCCCTACCCCTGCTGTTTGCCGCAGCCCTCTTGGCGTTGCTCATAAAGGCTAACGTAGCCACGCAGCAACAGCACGTCATGAAAGAGGTGCAAGCCGTCGAAAAGACCAAAGAGGTGCGGTCGGCAAAGAGCTATGCTTTTCTGAACAAATATGGCGACATCGGGCAATACATAAAACTTGAGCTTCGTCTCATGTCACGCAACAAGAATCCGCGAAAGCTCTTCTGGTTTGCAACAGCCATCGTCGTGCTGCTCACAATTGTGGTCTGCACAACCGACGTTTACGATTCGGCAGGAATGACCATCTTCTGGTGCATCTACAATTTTGTTGTCTATGGAGAGATGATGCTCACCCGCGTCATGAGTTATGAGGGCAACTATATAGACTGTCTTATGGTGCGCCGCGAAAACATTCTGTCGCTCTTGAAGGCAAAATATTATGTCTATTGCCTGCTGCTCATCATACCCTTCTTGCTCATGCTCCCCTTGGTCATCGTTGGCAAATGGTCAATCCTCATGCTTGTCAGCATGGCCTCGTTCACGGCAGGGTTTCAATATTTCGTGCTCTTCCAATTGGCTGTCTACAACAAGCAGACGGTTCCGCTCAACACCAAGTTCACAAGCAAGGCTGGCATGGAAAACAGCTATGCGCAGCTCCTGGCACAGGCCGTGAGCTTCGGTCTGCCCATGATCGTTATCTCCATGACAAGCGCCATGTTCTCAAAAGACATCGCCAACATTATTATAATGGTCATAGGCCTTGTGTTCATAGCCACACATCGCCTGTGGATGCGCAACATCTATCGCCGGCTGATGAAACGCCGTTATGTAAACTTGGCGGCGTTCAGGGCGTCAAGATAAAGGGCGTTAAGACCGACAGTCTGCAAGACAGACCGGACATTCAAGACGGTCTGGGAATTCAAGATACCCCCTAAATTGAAGACGGCCCGGGGGTCCCACAACAGCAAAACGTCAACCGTTTTAAACAACATTTTTTCTTTTACTACACCACATGCTGACAGTTTATAAAGCGAGCGCAGGAAGCGGCAAGACCTTCACGCTCACCATAGAATATATAAAAATGCTCATCAACAACCCGATGAGCTACCGCAACATTCTCGCCGTGACCTTCACAAACAAGGCCACAGACGAGATGAAGAGTCGTATCCTGACAAAGCTCTACGGCATGTGGAAGCAGCTTGCCGACTCGGCCGACTACACCTCGAAGATAAGCCATGATCTCGGCCTCGCACCCGCCATCGTGGCAGAGAGAGCCGGACAGGCGCTCACGCTCCTCGTACACCATTACAACCATTTTCGCGTGGTGACCATCGACACGTTCTTCCAGATTGTGCTTCGCAACCTCGCGCGCGAGCTTGACCTCACGGCCAACATGCGCATAGAGCTGGGTGACACGCAGATAGAGCAGCAGGCCGTGGACAGGATGATCGAGAACCTGCGCCCCACGGACGAGCTGCTGGTGTGGATCATGCAATATATCACGGACACGATAAACGACGACAAAAACTGGAACGTCATAAGACACATCAAAGATTTTGGACGCAACATCTTCAAAGACTTCTACAAGGAACATAGCGACACGTTGGAAACGACCATCGGCGAAGCAACGTTTTTTGAGCGTTACACCTCCACCCTGCGCACCTTGGCAAAGAATGCTGAACAACGCATGAAGAATGTGGCAGACGAGTTTTTTGCCGCCATCGACAACGCGGGCTTCACCATAGACGACCTTGCGAGCAAGAGCCGTGGAGCCGCCTCGTTCTTTATAAAGCTGCAACGCGGCGACTACGGCCCCTCGGCCTTCAACGACAAGAAGACGGGCGAGCTGCTCACAACCTACCGTAAGGCTCTTGCCGACCCCGACGCATGGCTCACCAAGACAGCCCTTAAAGGGCCAAACGGCACGTTGCTGAAAGCCCTCGCTCACGACAAGCTCACGCCCCTGCTTGAAAAAGCCGAGAGCACGCGCCGACGCGAGTGGAACAACTATCAGGCCTCGCAAGAGGTGCTGGCACACATGCACCAGCTGCGTCTGCTCGGAAGCATAGCGCAAGCCGTGCGCGAAGACAACATTCAGCACAACCGCTTCTTGCTGAGCGACACACAATATATGCTCCACCGGCTCATCGGACATGACGACACGCCGTTCATCTATGAGAAGATAGGCACGCAGATCAACCACATCATGATTGACGAGTTTCAGGACACAAGTACCATTCAATGGGCCAACTTCAAGGTCTTGCTGCTCGAGTGTCTTAGTCGTGAGGACAGCGGAACAAACCTCATCGTGGGCGACGTGAAGCAGAGCATCTACAGATGGCGCGAAGGCGACTGGCGCTTGCTCAACAACATAGACGCCCAGTTTAAGGACACGCCTTACACACCTCATGAGGACAGTCTGAAGACCAACTATCGCTCGGAGCGCAACATTATAGATTTTAACAACTCGTTCTTCACACATGCTGCCATGCTTGAGCGCCAACGCATTGCCGATGCGGGGTCAGACATGATGGCGGCGCAACTTGAGAAAGCCTACTCGGACGTGGTGCAGCTCATACCCGCCAACCGTCCGCGGCCTAAGGTGGGACGAATAGAGGTGCAACTGTTGCCGCGACAAGCCGACGACGAGACCGACACGACCACACTCATGATGGAGCGTGTCACGGCAACCATATCGAGGTTGCTCAGCGAGCATGTGCGTCCTCGCGACATCGCCGTGCTCATGCGCCGCAACGAGGATGTGCGCACCATAGCCCGCTACCTGTCTGACCACCTGCCTGAGGTGCCTGTGGTCTCGGGCGAGGCTTACCGTCTTGACAGCAGCATAGCCGTGAACGCCATTATCTGGTCTTTGCGTCTGCTCCTCCACCCTACCGACGAGATCATGCAGGCAAACGTGGCATGCTTCTATAAAAAATATGTCGAGAGAAGGGAACAGGACGAAAAGAAAAAACGCACAGGCAACGAAGAAGAAGGCTTTACAGGCAACGAAGAGAAAGGCTTTACAGGCAACGAAGAAAGCTTTGTAAGCAACGAGACCGACGGCTGCAAGAGCTTCGCCATAACCAGCGCCGCCGCAAGCCAAATTGCGGACAGGCTGCTCTTTGGCGATACCGACCTGTCAGCCCTTCCGCTCTTTGAGCTTGCCGAGCATCTGCAACGTCTTTACAAGCTCGACGAGATAGAGGGTCAGAGCGCGTTTGTGTGCGCCTTCTTCGATGTCATAAACAAGTTTGCCATAGACAACCCGTCCGACATAGAGGGGTTCCTTGAACAATGGGACAACAGCTATTGCGACCTGACCATACAGACCGACGATGCCGACGGCATACAGTTGCTGAGCATACACAAGAGCAAGGGTCTGGAATATGACAACGTCATTATTCCGTTCTGCGACTGGAAGATGACGCTCCCTGGCCTCATCTGGTGCCAGCCGCGCACGGCTCCCTTCAACGAGCTGCCGCTGGTGGCTGTGAGCAACATTGTGAGCAGAATGGCCGGCACTTGTTTTGAGCACGACTGTCTGGAAGAATCGTTCGAAAACATTATCGACAACCTCAACATGCTCTATGTGGCTTTCACCCGTGCAGGCAAGAACCTTTTTGTCTATGGACGACGAGCCGACCAGCAGTATCGGTCAAACCTCTTGGAGCAATGTCTGCCCCTCATAGCTGCCGACCTTGAAGGAGCCGAGTTTGAGGGAGCCGAAGGTCCCGACGACGAGGTGCGCTTCGCTTACGGCACATTAGCCAAGAAAGAAGAGAAGAAACAGGAAGAAAAAGGGCAAGGAGAAGGCTCTAAAAAAGAGGCGCAGGAAGGAAAGAAGGCAGGAGAAGCTCATTCTCGCCTTTCGGCAGCCAAGCCTAAGCAAGCCAACGTGTTTCTTGCCGAGAAAGAGCGCATAGACCTCGACTTCAACACCTACCCCAGCAAGGCAACGTTCCGTCAGAGCAACGACAGCAGAGAGTTTGTAAAGGGAGAGGACGAGGAGCAACAGATTTCTTACATAAAGAAGGGCAACATCATGCACGGCATCTTCTCGGAGATGCGTACAGCCGACGACCTGCCAAAGGTCATGAAGAGCTATGTGGAGCGCGGCTTGCTTGCCGATGCGCCCATAACCCCCGAGGCCATAACCTCACTCATGTCGAGCCGTCTGGCTTGCAGGCAGGCTGCCGACTGGTTCGCCCCGGGGTGGCGTCTGTACAACGAGTGTACGATCCTCACACGCGACCCCAACGACCCGAACAAGATGAAGGAGTATCGTCCGGACCGTGTGATGGAACGCAACGGCCGCTTCGTGGTTGTCGATTTCAAGTTTGCCTCTCCTACCGACGAACACAAGCAGCAAGTGGGCCTCTACATGGCCATGCTCAAGCAGATGGGACACAACGATGTGGAAGGCTACCTGTGGTACGTCTATCCCAACAGAGTTGTTAAATGTTAAGGTCTTGATTTGCAGAACCCTCCTTTAAAGAAAGAGAAGGAGACGAAGAAAGAAGAAGAAGACAAAGACGACGAAGAAGATAGAAGGAGAAGAAAGGAGAAGAAAGGAGAAGAAAGGAGAAGAAGGAGGAGGACAAGACGGAGGAGGAGAAGAAAAAAGAAAGAAAAAGAAAAAGAAAAAGAAAAGAGAAGGAGAAAAAAAGAAAGAAGGAGAAAAAAAATATGAGCAAAACATTCCTTGAGCTTGTCGCCGCCGACCTGCTCAGCCGATTCGATAAAAACATGTCGCGCGTGGCCGTGGTGTTCCCAAACAAGCGTGCCTCTCTGTTTCTGAACCGTCATTTCTTTGAGATGACGGGAGGAGAGCCCATGTGGACTCCTGCTTACATGACCATCAGCGACCTCTTCCGCCGCCACTCGTTGCTGACCGTGGCAGACCCCATAAAGCTTGTGTGCGACCTTCACAAGACCTATGTGGAGTGTACCAAGTCGAAGGAGACGATAGACCATTTCTACAGTTGGGGCCAACTGATGCTGTCCGACTTTGACGATGTAGACAAGAACCTTGCCGATGCCGACAAGGTGTTCCGTAACGTGGCCGACATTGCCGAGATTGAGCGAGACCTCACCTATCTTGACGAAGAGAAGCAAGCCATCCTGAAAAGGTTCTTTGCAAGCTTCGCCCAAGAAAACGCGGGTCAAAGCGCGTCAGGCGAGAGCGAACTGAAGAAGCGGTTTGTCAACCTGTGGCAACACATAGGCACCATCTACACACGGTTCAACCAACGGCTGAAAGAGCAGCACCTCGCTTATGAGGGTGCCCTCTACCGCGACGTGGTCTCCAACGCGGAAGCCGAGACGTTCGACGAGTTCGACACCTACGTCTTCATAGGCTTCAACATGCTTCAAAAGGTGGAGCAGCAGCTCTTCAGCAAGCTGAAAAAGGCTGGCAAGGCCCTGTTCTATTGGGACTATGACACCTATTACATGCCGCGCAAGGGACAGCCCGACAACGAGGCGGGCCATTTCATAGCCCAGTATCTGGAGCATTTTCCCAACGCCCTTGAAGAGAACGGAACCAGCCGCGCCGCCCTCTACAGCAACCTCAAGCGCAAGCCACACATAACCTTTGCCGAAGCCTCCACAGACACGGTACAGGCAGCCTACATGAGCAGTTGGCTAACCCAAGAGGGCAAAGGGCGCATAGAGGCCGGCAGCTCAACAGCCGTGGTGATGTGCGACGAGAACATTCTGCAAACCGTCATGCACGCCCTGCCAGACGAGGTGGAGAAAGCCAACATAACAACAGGTTTCCCCCTGCAACAGACATCGGTGGCCTCGCTCATGAGCATGCTCATAGACCTGCAGACCAACGGCCACAAGGCGGGTAGCGACAAATACAGCCTGCACGCCGTCCTTCGCGTGTTGCGCCACCCCTTCAGCACCATAATATCGCCCCTGGCGCCAGAGCTCATAAAGCGCCTCACCTCCGACGCAGAGGCACGCACCTATTATCCCTCCCGACAGCAGCTTGCCGTGGACGAGGGCACGGCTCTCATCTTTGCCGACCTCGCCCCCTCGCCGTGTAGCGAAGCCGAAGCTAACCGCAACCTCTTTGCCTGGCTGCAGAAGGTGCTGAAGCATGTGGGCACACAATGTGCGTCAGACGATGCGCTCTTCACGGAGAGCGTGTTCAGGATGTACACGCTTGTGAGCCGACTGTTAGAGCTTATCGACAGCGGCGACCTGCAAGCCGACCTCTCAACCCTTGAGCGCCTCTTTGCCCAGCTCATAGGCGGCACCTCCATTCCGTTCCACGGCGAACCGATAGAGGGAATACAGGTCATGGGTGTGCTCGAGACCCGCAACCTCGACTTTGAACACCTGCTCATTCTCTCCTGCAACGAGGGCAACATGCCGAAGGGCGTGAACGACGCTTCCTTCATTCCCTACTCCATACGCAAGGCTTACGACCTCACGACCGTTGACCACAAGGTGGCCATCTATGCCTACTATTTCTACCGTCTGCTGCAACGCTCTGCCGACGTGACCATAATTTCATCGACGGTAAAGGACGCGGGCACCCCGTGCGAGAAGAGCCGTTTCATGACGCAGCTCATGGTGGAGAGCGGAATAGACATACGTCACATCAGCCTGAGCGCACGCCACGCCGCAACGAGCTTCACGCGCCACGCATGCATAGAGAAGACGCCTGAGATCATGGAAGAGCTGAAGGCCATCAGCTACCTGTCGCCCACGGCCATAAACCGCTACCTCACCTGTCAGCTCACGTTCTATTATAACAACCTTGCGCACATTCATGAGTATGACGACGACGAGCAGGCCGAGCTCGACGACCGCACCTTCGGACTGATCTTCCATGCTGCCGCCGAGAGCATCTACAACACCATCGCGCCAACAGGCCTCGTCACAACCACGGCCATAGACCAGTTTCTGCGCCAGCACCATGCAGTCCTGCAACATGTCGACCACGCCTTTGCCAAGGAGCTGTTCAAGATTGACCCCACAAAGCACAAGCCCGAATATAACGGTCTGCAACTCATCAACCGCGCCGTGATAGCCGACTATCTGCGCTCGCTCCTGACCGCCGACAAGGAGAACACGCCGTTCACCATCTGCGGGCTGGAGCAGAAGGTGGAGACAACAATAACCATAAACGAGGGGCTGCCCACGAGCCAGACCATACGCATCGGCGGCACCATAGACCGTCTTGACGCGGTAACAGACAAGCAGACAGGCCACGAGACCATGCGCGTGGTCGACTATAAGACAGGACGTTACCACAAACCCTCGAACGCAGAACAGATAGCGACGGTCGACGACATCTTCACCACGGGCGAGAAGCGCAAGAAGCAGGCGGGCTACTATCTGCAAACGCTCCTCTACTCGCTCATTACGAGCCACTCCTCACGCCACAACCCCAAGGCGTTGCCCGTCAGCCCCGCCTTGCTCTACATTCAGCACACGGCAACCGACTATGACCCTGTGCTCAACCTTGGCCCGGCACGCATAAACGACGTGGAGCCGCTCCGCAAACAGTTTGGCGACAGGCTCCGTGAGCTCATTGCCGACATCTACAACCCGTCGCTGCCCTTTGCTGCCACAACAGACGAGAGCAGATGCAAACATTGTGCTTACAAAGACATATGCAGTTTTTGAATGTTGAATGGTAGCGCAAAGCGCAATGTTGAATGTTGAATTTTGAATGTTGAATGGTTGCGCAAAGCGCAATGTTGAGTGTTGAGTGGTTGCGCAAAGCGCAATGTTGAGTGATGAGTGGTTGCGCAAAGCGCAATGTTGAGTGTTGAGTGATGAATGTTGATTGTTGAATGTTGAATGTTGAGTGGTTGTGGCTTTGCTGCATTGTTGAATTATTCAATTTTAAATTAGCAGAGTAAAAAAAACTGAAATCAAAAACTCAAAATTGGCTGACGCTGATAATTCTACATTCAAAATTCAACATTGCGCTTTGCGCAACCACTCAACACTCAACATTCAACATTCAACATTGCGCTTTGCGCAACCATTCAACATTGCGCTTTGCGCAACCATTCAACATTCAACATTCAAAATTCAACATTTATTTTGCCACCCCAATAATATTGTGTAATTTTGCATTCTCAAAGAAAAACAAAATTAACATTATGAAATCTGACATTGAGATAGCACGCGAAACCAAATTGACAGAAATTCACAAAGTGGCAACCAATTACGGCATTCCTGCCGACGAGATTGAGAACTACGGCAAGTATATTGCCAAAGCTCCGCTAAAGCTCATCGATGAAGAGCGAACAAAGAAGAGCAACCTCATTCTTGTAACAGCCATCACCCCCACCAAGGCGGGCATTGGCAAGACAACCGTTTCGGTGGGTCTGGCCCTCGGCCTCAACCGCATAGGCAAGAAAGCCATCTGCGCCCTGCGTGAGCCGTCGCTCGGTCCCTGCTTCGGACAGAAAGGCGGAGCGGCAGGAGGCGGATACGCACAGGTGCTGCCCATGGACAAGATAAACCTCCATTTCACAGGCGACTTCCACGCCATCACCTCTGCACACAACATGATCACGGCTCTGCTCGACAACTATATCTACCAGAACCGCGACAACGGCTTTGCCATGAAAGAGGTGCTGTGGAACCGCGTGCTCGACATCAACGACCGCGGCCTGCGTTACATCGTCACAGGCCTGGGAGCCAAGACCAACGGCGTGGTGCGCGAGTCGGCGTTCGACATCACACCCGCTTCCGAGATCATGGCCATCCTCTGTCTCGCTACCGACGAGGCCGACCTGCGCCGCCGCATAGAAAACATATTGCTCGGCTTCACCTCTGAAGGCAAGCCCTTTACCGTCAAAGACCTCGGCGTGGCCGGCTCCATAACCGTTCTGCTGCGCGACGCCCTCAACCCCAACCTCGTGCAGACAACCGAAAACACGGCTGCCTTTGTGCACGGCGGACCGTTTGCCAACATAGCCCACGGCTGCAACTCTATACTCGCCACAAAGATGGCCATGACCTTTGGCGATTATGTCATTACAGAAGCCGGATTCGGTGCCGACCTGGGTGCCGAGAAATTCTTCGACATAAAGTGTCGCAAGGCCCATCTTCAGCCCAAGCTTACCGTCATCGTGGCCACGGCACAAGGTCTGAAGATGCACGGCGGCGTGCCCGTGGACGAGATAAAGAACGAGAACCACGAGGGTCTGACCAAGGGTCTTGAGAACCTCGACAAGCACATAAGCAACATGCAGATGTATGGACAGACCGTGGTGGTGGCTTTCAACCGCTACGCCTCCGACACAGAAGAAGAGATCGACATCGTGCGCCGCCATTGTGCCGGCCTGGGCGTGGGCTTTGCCGTGAACAACGCCTTCATAGAGGGCGGCAAGGGTGCCGAAGAGCTGGCCCGGCTCGTGGTAGAGACCATCGCCAACAAGCCGTCGGCTCCCCTCACCCTGGCCTACGACGACGACGACAAGGTGGAAGAAAAGATCTGTAAGGTGGCACGCAAGGTCTATGGTGCCGCCACCGTGAGCTTCTCGGCCGAGGCAAAGAAAAAGCTAAAGATGATCTACGACATGGGCTACGACCGTTTCCCCGTGTGCATAGCCAAGACACAATATTCGTTCTCTACCGACCCGAAGCTCTACGGCGTGGCCAAGAACTTTGACGTCAACGTGAGCGACATCGTCATCAACGCAGGCGCCGAGATGCTCGTCATCATAGCAGGCAAGATCATGCGCATGCCGGGGCTGCCCAAGGTGCCGCAAGCCCTGAAAATAGACATCGTGAACGGCGAGATAGAGGGCCTGTCATAAAAACAGGACGTCCCGATTATCTCCAAAACATTTATTTTTGTCAACACAACAACACAGCACAAGGAAGGCGCACAACCACGGCTCTCCTTGTGCTGTTTTGTGTGGATCTTTATTTTAAAATCTGTTAAATAAGCACACCAGCATACAAGAAAGCGCTCTCAAGAGGGTTTTTATCTTTAAAAGCAAAGGCTAAGGCTAAAGCAAAGAAAAAAATAAGGAACACATTTTATATTACGAATATGAACAAAACATTAGAAAAGGTAGCCGCCATGTCGATGGTGGCAGCAGCAATGGTCGCAACATCATGCGGCACACAGAAGAAAGCTGCAAGCGAGAACACAAACGTCAGCGACGCCGTGGTGGCTTATCCCGACGAAGCACACGAGATGGACGAAAACTATCTCATTCTCGACGACTCACAACGTGCACAGGTGCAGAAGAACAACGCCTTCGCCCTGAAGCTCTTCACAGAGACAGCCAAAATGCAGTCGACCGTCATCTCGCCCCTCAGCGTGACATACCTCATGGCCATGCTCGCCAACGGAGCCGACGGCGAAACACGCCAGCAGATCATGAGCACCATCGGCGCCAGCGATGCCGACATCAACGCCATGAACGCTCTCTACCACTCTATAATGGAAAAGCAGAGCCGTCTCGACAAGGCTACCGACATAAACGTGGCCAACTATATTGCCGTGAACAAGAACATAAAGCTTAACGACGCCTTCACAAAGGCCATGAAGGAGCTTTACCTCTCAGGCGTGGAAAGCCTCGACTTCACATCGCCCAAGACCACCAAGACCATCAACACATGGTGCAACAAGCAGACCAAAGGCATGATCCCGAGCATCATCGACAACACAGACCCCAACGCCACAGCTTATCTCATGAACGCCATCTTCTTCAACGGCACATGGGCAAAGACCTTCGACAAGACCATGACCAAGCAGGAGCTCTTCCAGGGCTACACGCGCAACATACAGAAGGTGCAGATGATGCACCAGAACGACAAGTTCTTCTACACCACAACACCCGGCTACGCAGCCGTGGACCTGCCCTACGGCAACGGAGCCTACTCCATGACCGTGCTGCTCCCCCACAACGGCCACAGCATTAACGAGATCATGAAAGACCTCACAGCCGAGAAGCTCCTGCAGACAGACCAGAACATGACCGAGCACATCGTTGACCTGAAGCTCCCCCGCTTCAGCATAGAGCAGGAGACCTCGCTCAACAGCATCATAGCAAAGCTTGGCGCCCCGTCAATATTCGATGCCTCCAAGGCCAACTTCAGCCACATGACAGCAGCCCCCATGCACATCTCGAACATGCTTCAGAAGGCAAAGATCGAGGTTAACGAGAAGGGCACCAAGGCAGCAGCCGTGACAGCAGCCATCATGACCATGTCGTTGGCCCCTGAAGAGCCAAAGCATGTAGAGTTTCACGCCACCCGCCCCTTTGTCTACATCATAAAGGAACGCGCCACAGGTGCCATCTTCTTTATAGGACAGTTTACGGGAGCTGAATAAAGACAATTGGGGAAAAATACAATATAATTGGGAGAAGCCAATATATAAAATACAATTAGAAAAACCAATCTAATTGGAAAAAGCCTGTTATATAGAAAACGCAGGAAACAGAAAATAAAAAGCAGAGCAAGAGGGTTGTTTTTCACCCTCTTGTTTTTTTTAAAGACAATAGAGACAATAGGGACAATCCGTTTCTCCTTCCTGTGCCTGCTTGCAAGCAAGAAAAAAAATTGTCCCTATTGTCTCTATTGTCTTTAAAACCTCCGCAAGCAAGGAGCACAAGCAAGAAAAAAAATTGTCCCTATTGTCTCTATTGTCTTTGAAACCTCCGCAAGCAAAGGTCGTCCTCGAAGAGGGCGAACATCCATAACCGCTGGTGAAGAGAGTGAAGCGAACGTAACCTGCGGTTTAACAGCAAGAAGATAAGACGTCCTCGAAGAGGGCGAACACAAGCAAGGAGCACAAGCAAGGAAAAAATTGTCCCTTTTGTTTCTATTGTCTTCTGCATTTGCTTCGTCTTCGGCGTTTTATTAACTTAAGAAAACGAGCGCATCAGTTACCGCAGAAAAGAGCAAAGTTTATCAATAAGACAGCAAAAGGGTTGGTAATATGGAAATAAAATCATATTTTTGCAAACATGCAAAAAGTTTCAACAAAACAAGAACATTACAAGATAAGTCAAATACAAGACAAACACAACAAAACATCGAAACGAATGAAAACAATAGCCACCATCGTTTTGGCAGCAACTGCCCTGCCCACCTTTGCCCAGACCATAACCGGCCGCTTCGATTTTGGCGACGCCTACAGGTCATCCCTCTCCATACCCAAAGAGTTTTCCTACAACGGAGATCCGCACCTCGTGATCTACGACAGCAACGACAAAAACACCATACATATCTATAACGACAATCTGGAGATGGTAAAGACAATCGCCATGAAAGAATCTTTGCCCTTCAGCTACAAGCTCACCTACGAAGACCAGGTGCGCGACGTGGTTGCCGTGAACGAGACAAGGAGCGGGGAGACCTGCCGCTACTCGTCCTACGAAGAGTTTGTGGAGAGAGAAAAGATGGTCGACCCCAGCTTCGACGAGTCGTGCTTCATAACGACCGACCTGGGCGACGGCACAAGAAAAATAAAGATCGATTACAGCCGAAGCCGCTACACCTCCAACGAGCAGATGTATTATGCCTACAGCTCCTTCGGCATGCAATATCCCAAGACCTATTTCATAGACAACGGCAACGGCGTGACAGGCTACAGGGCCACCTACACGGTCAGCTATTCCGACTGGCGCCCGGCAGGCACGAGAGAGGTCAACTGTAGCGCAGACCAGAAGCGCATACCTCTATGCAACATCAACCTCAACCAGAGCCAAGGCCGCGCCGAGAGCTTCTTCGAGGTCAGCCAGACCCTGTTCAACGACGACGCCGCGTTCGAGTATGTCATGCCCAAATTCAAGCTCGCAGCAAAGGGAAACATCGGCATCGACAACGTCATCATTGGTGACGGCAGCGAGGAAACCGTCATCACCACAAGCTCCGTTGTCGTCTCCGAGCTCAAGAAGCTTGCCCTGGCAGGTTTTCAGGTCCTCTCAGAAAGCGGCACCGTGATCTCCGACATCACGTTCGACAGCGGTTTTGAAGGCTCGGTCAACCTCGACGCCGCGTTCGTCATAACCATAGGCAGCAACGTTTATCTGGCCTTCGACGGCTATCAGTACGGCACCCAATCGACCATCTTCTACAAGATAGAGAAAACCACAAGCGCCATCAGGAAGGTGAAGACAGCCCCCGGCACCATGAGCGTGTCGCCCCTCGTCGTGAGCCGCGGCTCCGCCATCAACATAACCTTCGGCGACGCCAACGCCACAGGCTCCGACCTCCAGCTCGTCTCTCCCTCGGGTGCCCTGTTGCGCTCCTGTCATGTACCGTCCGGTCAGACCTCGGCCCAGATAAGAGCCACCGCCCCCGCCGGCATCTGTTTCCTCAGCCGCCTGCAGAAGAACAAGGCCGCAGAAACGCGCAAGGTTGTGGTGAGATGAGAGATGGAGACGGTCAAAGGCGGCGGCGAGCTGCCGTTCTAAGCCTTTTCCCGCGTGCTATCCCCGACAACAGGCCCGTCGTTTCTTAAAAAAATTTCTTTTTCCCGACTAAAAAGGAGGGAACCGTTAGACAAAACACATGCCGAGCATACTAAAAAAACAGAGCAGGCAGAAACCTCATTTCGTTTTCCCCTGCTCTGTTTTTCTTTTGACAAATCCAATTAACCAAGCATAAAAACGGCAAAAAGGCCAAATGACCAAATAACCACATTTATGGAGATACCAAAAAGCTTTAAGTGAAGAAGTTGTGACAATTAAGGATAAATACGACAATCCCTTACACCATTGTAATTTGTAAATATGCCAGTTATAGTCATAGATAAAACTTCTAATAGTTTGTAATAAGAAGGTGAGTAACTTTCTTGTCGTTTCTGTTCATAAAACTTACTTGATATTCTTTGTCAAAAGTTTTGATATTGATACCTTCCTTATTGTAAAGTTCATATATAAAGTCTGTATTCTTGATTATCATCATCCACTTGGCTCTGCACTCGTTTATCAAGTACTCGGCAAGTCTTTCTTGATCAGCCTTTGTAAATGCATTTTGAGCATAAGTGCTGAATTCGCTATCATATGGAGGATCAAGGAACACAAAATCATTTTCTGTAGGTTGCACCTCTTTCAAAAAAACTTCAAAGTCTAAATTATAAATATTAGCATCTTCGAAATGATTTAGCAAAGGTTTTGACAGATAATAATTAAGCTTCTTCATCAGCGTTTTACTATTATATGCAATGCCTCCATAAGGAACATTAAACTCTCCCTTTTTGCTATAACGGAACATGCCGCTATAAGCATAGTTGCGCATAAAGAAAAACAAAGCACAATGTAAAATGTTATTGTTCTCAACAATAAATTTGTTATTGTACATGTGCCTGTAATTCATATAAAGAGCACTCTTAATTGCAGTCTCAATATTATCATACAAGTCGCTATCTGGTAGAATATGTTTTTCCGTTTCAAGTTTTCGCATACGAGACATCTTCCGGAAAAGATTTGTCTCCATTTCCTTGATAAGTATGCAAGGATAAGAGTTGAATTCCTTTCCAATTATATGCAGAATGTCTTCCTTTTTGTCTTTGCAAAACTGATGGACAAATATTTTTAATTCATCGTTGTTTATTTCATTATTTCTTAGTTTCAGATAAGTGTCTACAAGAATTTTATTGTCTTTAAAGAACGAGACAGCATTTTCCCAAGACCTATCCATCATTGTTGCATAGCGGAAAAATTCATTATTTGATGTTGCAATATTTTTGTATAATGCAATAAGCTCAGAAGAGAAATCATTTATATAATATTCTCTTGCCCTAATAGCCATAAAGACAGATCCTCCCCCAACAAACGGTTCAAAAAATCTGTCGAATTCAGGAGCATTTGGAAGAATGTATTTTAGTTCTTTTTCTTTACCTCCAGGCCATTTTATAATAGGCTGCAAACTCGTAGACGTATTGTTGTTATGTATTGACAAGTATTCTTTTGCTTCAAAAAAAGTATCGAGTTCAAACAATGTAGCTTGGCGTACCATTAAAGCATCGCTTACCATTGAAGAACCATCATTAATGTTTTTATTATAATCTTTAGATGCTGTCATTTGTTGAGAAGAATCTTTTATCTGAATTACTGTATCAATCCTTTTTTTTGCTGCACAAAAATAGCTTTCATCAATTTCGACCCCAATAAATCTTCTATCAAGATCTAACGCAGCGACACCAGTAGACCCGACGCCCATAAACGGATCGAAGATTATGTCACCTTTGTTGGATGCTATTTTTATCATCTTCTTTAAAATAGAAACTGGCTTTTGAGCAGGGTGCTTAGGGTCGCTTAATCTTTCTGGACGCATGCATATTGGACTTTCTACGAAATTATGCATTTCTGCCTGTGATATAAAATTCCATGTATGTTTCTTATTCCAACATGTAAATATCATTTCACAGCTGTTTAGAAAGCCGGCCTTAAATATTTTAGGTGCAGGATTCGTTTTATGCCAAATCATAAAATTGGAAGTATCAAACTTATGGTCCAGACATTTATACCAACGCCCAAGCTGATTATATGAAGTAAATATGAAAAGATTTCCTGTTGGCTTAAGAATTCTTATGAACTCATCAGCCCATTCCTCAGGATTAAAATCAATCATATCCCACTCTGCTACATCATTGTTGATAGCGGAACGACCTGGCAACGGAATGTTGCCAGTTGAATGTTTTCCTATATTGTAAGGAGGGTCAGTCAAAATAAAATCAATAGAGTTGTCAGGTATCCTTCTTATGATTTCTTTACTGTCTCCACATATTATGCACTTGCGCCAATTAGGATCTTTCATTATGAATTAGGAAGATAAGCGTCTTTTATTTCGTCTAATGCCTCATTAATAAAATGAGCATTCTTTTTGTATTCATCAATTACAATATCATACCCTTTTTCTGATTTACAGATCAAGTTCCAAAAGTCGCGGCTTATACATAGCTCTTCTTCGCAAAAGAATTGACGGACACGCCCTTGCGTCCATGGTCGGCCTTCACCATAACGGTTGTAAGCCGTAGCAAAAAGAATTTTCACCCTTTCTTCACCTAACCTGTTTGTCAGAATACAATACTGTTCAAGGAGAGCTTCTTTTTCAGACCTTGCTTTTTTGTTATCCAGATCACCGCCTATCTTCAGTTCTATCAAATAGTGCATTCCACTCTCCTCGTCAAGAAGATAGTAATCACTCTCGTGACGCTTTGTTTCAGCGGTTCCGGTCATTTTAGAAATACCTTGATAGTCGGTTAATTTAGGAATTCTGCGATTAGCACTCCTTTTATACTGTTCCAAAAGTTCTGCGATATAATCGGTCTGCTCCTTATAAAGTGTACCTTCTACATGTTGACTCACTTCATAATTAAGTTTCGCAATACTTATTGCCATACCTTCCAGCATGTTACCCAAAGAGCTGTCCAGGGAACGTGCAAGAGCAGAATAATATTGAATTTCCTTTCCAAGTGCAGCAATGAAGACATTATGAATTTTCATATTGATAACACCATTCTCATTGTCTACATCTGCAAGATGACGTGTTGAAAACCCATTTGCATAAGAAATCACAGCACTATTTACAATGCTGCGAATTGCTCTTTCTTTATCTATTATTTCAGCCATGATTATCAAATATAGGATTGCTTCTGATGCGGTAATAAAGCATCTTGCCTGTTTTGCACGTTTGGCAAAAGCTTAAACTGCATGTATCTTCTGCATTTTTCTTTTATTGTTTAACAATGTCGCAAAGTTATAAAACAAATCTTAGATATGAAAAAAAATCATGAACAATCTTCTTCCTGTGTTTAAATTAATTACTGTTTCTTCAAAAATACATAATGTTCTCTGAGGCTAATGATAGACAGAAACTGATTGCACATAGACCCATGTATTTGTTGGTATAGGAAAACAATCTGTATTTTAATTGTACCGAATTCGATAAAATTAAAAATGCAGCAGGAAGCAACAGCTTCGTGCTTTCTGTAAAGGCTTTGTTTCAAAGAACAGGCACAATAGGCATCATGGCAAAAGCTGCTCCGCACAACGATGGTAAACGAGGAGATTGGCGGCGGCGAGCTGCCGTTCTGAGCCCTTTCCCGCGTGCTATACCCGACAGCAGGCCCGTCGTTTCTTAATTTTTTTTCTTTTTCCCGACAAAAAAGGAGGGAAAATGGTTGTCTTGCCTCATTTTTATAGCGTTTCGTGCTCGTTTCTGCCGACAATTGTTTACTTTTGCAGTTACTTATTAACGAAAACCTTAATCCAAATGAGCGAATTTATCATACACAACGTTCTCTTTGACGTAACAAACCGCATGTGCGATTTCAATGGAGACGAGGAACAAGAAAAACCTGTTTACGAATATCCCAACCATTACCTGGGCAAGATTATCGGCAAGAGAGGACAAGAACTGCCGCTTTACCGCAAAAGACGCGGCAACGGCGATGAGCATGTGCCAAACTGTGTTTTAAGAAATGAGGGCGGCATTGCACTCATTCGCATACACAACAAAGAAAACCTTACTCTTTATGATTTGCCCGAAAGCTCAGAAGCCGAAGTGACAGATTGCGTTGGCGTAAGCCAGAGCAGCTATCCTTTTGCCTACGTCGTGGTGGACTATCGTGGCAACCAATGCCAAATAGCAATAGAAAAGACATCCTACTGGGACAGCAAGACTGATTGCATAAGGAATTGTTTGCAAGAGTATTTCGGCCAAAACCAATTCCTGCTCGCTCTTGGCATCAAGGTTGAGGATGTCAGGGAAAAAACGATTGCAACAAAATTTGCTGAGTTTATAGACGAACGCATCATAGATGAAGGAGACTCTGTTGAGTCCTTCACCTTTGAATATCCAAACCTAAAACGTCGCACCACTTCAGACATACCCGAAGCGTTGACTGAGCAGATGAGCGCCTTGTCACAATTTCTGGAAACTTATGATGCCGTGAGCGGCGTGATAACCACGAAGATGGGACAAGACGTTGACCGCGACAAGCTGAAACAGCTGTCGACCGTCGTGACCATGTGCTCACAGAATGCCTTCGACCTGTCTGTGAAATTCAGAGATTACGGACATTACAAATGCAACGAAAGCGTGGTTGCGAAGTTCGAAATGAACGAGATTGTAATAAGCAATTTCAAGGACTCTTTAAAATCTGACATCATAGACATAGACCATGACCTGGCCTCATGGCTTGATGACGTGCTTGAAAAGATAAAGAAAATAGAGGAAGGCAGACATCATGAGATTCCAACAAAACCAAAGAAATAGGCTGAGAGAACATTTCAGAAACCACATTTATTACAAGCTATGCCGGCAGACGCATGACGTGTTCTTGCAGCATTGCCCCACTATTATCCTCTCAACCGAGGAGTTGTTCACAGATGCGGCAAGAACCTTGGACAACTTATTGACTGAAGGAGACCTTGAGGCTGACATATGCCGGGATTTATGGTCGGACACTATAGCCGACTATCGGCAGAAGGATGGCACAGACGCTGATACAGCTACCACACAAGCCGAGGTGGCCATGCTGTTCTATGCCGTGATGTATGGCATACAGTCGGTTTGCCATTCGCATTATCGTGGTAGACTGCAAAGGGTGTTGCATGCTTCAATCCACCAGATGTGGAACAGGCATGGGCCGAAGAATTGCTACGAAATTGAAAGCCTGATGTCAGAAGCCATAGACCCGTTGACCAATGCCATGTATGGATGGATGAAGACCTATTTCACGTCGGCCGACAGTCTGACTGACGAGATTGAAACCGTAATGAATCCCAACAAGGCGAATGTGGCTAAAACCGGACTTCCTTTGCCTGTTGTTCTCAACACACAAAGAGCGCAAGAGTATTTTCAAACCGCTATCGACAATGGATGGATGAGCCTTGAGGGCAACAAGCTAACGTGGCAGGGAATTGGCGGAAAAGCACATCTATCACAATTGGCTTACTTTTGCGGAAGAGTGTACGACTACAAGTATTCTGTCAACGGAAACACGGGAACAGAGTTTCCAAAGAACGAACTGGAAGAGCTTTTTGGCGTGAAAAATCTCTACTCGTTGCTTCGTCAGGTGCATGAAGCCAAGGGAAAACAGAAATGGAGAGCTTGTATTGACGAACTATTCGAGTGATTTTTATACTCATTTTATATTCATTTTATACTACATTTATTCAGTATAGTTTGCACGAACAAGCTATATTATCTTTGCAGCAGAAATTTCGACACCGGAAATTTCTGCTGCTTTTTGTTTCTATACAGATGTCAGCAGCAGAAAAAAACTGAGCACGGTTCCGGGGCACGGCGATGAAGAACGCCATTCTATGTTGTCGTGAGTGCAAGATGGCAAAATAATACCTATATAAACAATGAAAAAGGTATTTAATTCCAACTTTCAGGCTGGTTCAAAGAAGACTGATGAACCTCGCCTAATCGGAGACATTCTCGCAGAGATGCTCTCAAGTGCTGGTTCTGGCTGGTTCCGCAACACGGACCTATGTGTGGACATTAAGACTTTCCTGTACCGTGACCGCATTGCGAAGATTGGCAAGGATTATGCTGGAGTGCTCTGCCGTGACACGGACGACCATTATTCGTTCGTGGAGACCGCAACGCCAGTTGCCAATGCCAACATCCGCAATCCGCATGTGTTCGAAGGCAAGTACATCAACGTGACGAGACGCATGAAGGACGGACATATCAGGTTCAACTTCAAGGAGGTGGACTTTGGTGGCAAATTCAACCCCATGAGCTTCGCCATCGGCGTGATGAAGGAAATAATAATGGCTTTTAAGTGCCTCGGAGAGGAAGCGGACTGGAGGGCAGAAAAGGAAAACACGGGGGATTAATCCCGTGGGCTAAGCGTTACAGTTACAGTTGTTACAGTTGTTACAAATAGGGTGGATATGTTACAATACCCTTCTTAAAGACTTTATAACTAATTAATAATCAAATAGTTATATATAGAAAAGAAAGAAATCGCCACCCTTGCAAACAAAACTGTAACAACTGTAACTGTAACGCCAGCCCACACCCCACTTCCTCTAAAAGGCTTACGTTCAACAACTTAACGAATTATCAAACATGACAAATATTAAATTCAACCTCAGTAAACCCACCCCTCCAATGATGCCACGCCTTGGAAAAGGCACGGAATGTGTGCAACTTTTGCTCTCGCAGGTGTCGAAAGACATGCATCAGCCACTCGTACCCATGCTTTTTCCCATACTTGGCGCTCATGTAAGCGGAGCAGAATTCATGTATCCCGACCAAAGTTGGAAGGAAATGTGCGGAATGTTGGCAAATCTCGTGGCTGACAGTGGCGCAGGAAAGGGCCAACTGTCAGGACTTGTGGAGGCTCTCTGCCGCGACTTCCGCGCTCACGACGAGGAGGAGCTGGCGAAGCTTGTGGAGTGGCAGAAGATGGTGAAGACGAAGAGTGCCAACAAGGAGAAGCCGGTACGGCCCGACGTGGCGTTCTGGTTTCCGCCTGCCGACGTGACCAACGCTGCCTTCATTCAGAACGCCATGGGATGCGAGAAGCTGGGGCAGCGCACACAGTATATCAACATGCCCGAGGTGGAGATGGCGGACCGCGTGTGCGGCGGACACCGTCAGATCTCGCAGATGCTGCGCAACATCTACGACCGGCAGCGGGCGGGAGCACTCAGAGCCACAGCCGACGGCGTGACGGGCAATCCTGTTCTCAGGGCCAACATCACCATCTCGTCAACGCCCTTCGCCGCACGCAAGTTTTATAAGCAGGAACTCTTCAACGGCACTTTCGGACGCATGGTCTTCTCCTACAAGCCTCGCCAGGGACGCGACGGACGCATTCCGAGACAGGGCAAATATGGCGACGAGTTCTACAAACGGCTCGACGAGTATATGGCGCGTCTCGCCATCTGCAAGGGGCGGTTCATCATCAAGCCGCTCAACCGACTCGTCGACCAGCTTGCTGCCGACATGGCCTCGCTTGCCGACCTCGCCGACGACGACATTCTTTGGGACATCTCCAAGCGCGCGCTCGTGTCGGCATGGAAGGCCGGATGCCTGCTCTGGACCTTGAACAACCAGACGTGGACCAAGCCGATGGCTTCGCTTGTGGAATGGCTCGTCTACCACGACATCTGGTCGAAGATGCAGGTGTTTGCCGACCTGCTCGGAGGCGACGAGGGCAGCGTGAGCGAGGCTGGCAGACGCGGTCCGAAGAATCTGCTCGACGACCTGCCCGACTCGTTCAACGAGGCTCAGCTTGAGGCCCTGCGCCTTTCTATTGGCAAGACGAAGGAGGGCACGAACAGCCAACTGCGCCAATGGGTGTTCCGCAAGTTCATAGTACACTCCGCGCAAACCGGACTCTACACCAAGACTCAGGAATATCTTCATGGCGTAACATCCGACAACATCGCAAAAAGCAAGTAGCTATGCTCGATAAATCGACAACACAACGGCTCCGCTCTCTACCCGTAGAGGCGGTGGCCGAACGGCTCGGGCTGCGTGTGGTGCGCCACAAGAGCCTGTGCCCGTTTCACGACGACCACCACGCGAGCCTGAGCTTCAGCCCCTCGCGCAACACCTTCCGCTGCTTCGTGTGCGATGCCAGGGGAGGCACGATAGACCTCGTCATGCGACACCTCAACATGTCGTTTCCCGACGCCTGTCGGTGGCTGGCCAACGGAACAAACATCATCCTCGACACTTACCGCCCGCGCACGCCGACAGCCGACAGGCCAGCAAGGCCCTTCGATGCCGCACGCTATGCACGCCTCTTCGAACACCCCTGGCTGAGCGACGAGGCACGCACGTTCCTCTTCACGGAGCGACGGCTCGACCCGCGCGTGGTCAGCTGGTGCCGCCTGACCTCATGGACCGACCGACAGGGCACACATTGGCTACAGACGCCCTATTTTGACGCCTCTGGACAGCTCATCGGGCTGCAGAACCGTAACCTCGACTATGGGAAACAGAAAGGGGATGAGGGGGAAGAGGACAAGAGGTCTGTTGACAAGGACAAGCAAGAGCAAGGTTCTGAGGCAAAGCAAGGGCGGGCTATTGATGCCAAGCAAGGGCAAGGTTCTGAGACAAAGCAAGGGCAAGCTGTGGAGGCCAAGCAAGGACAAGCTGGCGATGGCAAGCAAGGGCAAGCTGGCGATGGCAAGCAAGGGCAAGGTTCTGAGAGCAAGCAAGGGCAAGGTTCTGATGGCAAACAAGGGCAAGGTTCTGAGGGCCGTGAAGCGCCTCGTTTCCGTTTTCCTTACGGCTCGCGTTGCACGGTCTACAATCTGCCTGTCACGGCCATGCTGCGCCCAGGGGAGCCGCTGTTCATTACCGAAGGGTGTTCCGACTGCTGGGCCATGCTATCGGCGGGCCACAAGGCCATCGCCATTCCATCTGCCACCTTGCTCTCGCAAGCCGACAAGGCCCTGCTGCGTGACCTCGCCCAGCGCCTGGGCACCTCCTTCCACATGTTTCCCGACCGTGACGCTCCGGGCGAACGGCTCTTCATGCAGCTGAGGGAGGTGCTGCCGGGGTTGCAGCATCACCAGTTGCCCGTGGGCTGCAAAGACTTTGCCGAGTATTATGTTTCGGCTTTGGCTAAAAACAAGCTCGTAGGGTATGGATGAACAGGCTTGGAGGCTAAGAGAAACAAGCTTGGAGGCTATGGATGAACAGACATGGAGGCTAAGAGAAACAGGCTTGGAGGCTATGGATGAATGGCGTAAAACAGGCATGAAAAGTGTGACAGATAGATGTTGCGAGTGACGTTTTAACGACACGCATCCATGGTCTCTAAGGCACAGAACCATTATGTTTAAAATGACACAAGCAATTATGTTTTATGACAAAACCAACGATTATGTTTAAGATAAAATCAACAATTATGTTTTTATGACAAAACCAACATTATGTTTAATATAAAACCAACGATTATGTTTAAGATAAAATCATACAGCAAGGCAGAACTGGCCATGCTCTATTTTCCCGACAGCGACCCACATGTGGCGGTGAACCACCTGATGAGATGGATCTACGGTTGCAAACCGCTGATGGACGACCTCAACAAGACCGGCTACAGAAAACAGGCAAAATATCTGTTGTCACAACAGGTCCGAATGGTCGTGGAACACCTGGGGGAACCGTGATTCGAGTTTTGAATTTTGAACACGAATAAATTATTTTGAACACGAATTATAATTTTTTGAA